>Ga0116170_10001883_pt1 | contig 20779 bp, 9 predicted proteins | sample AD_JPNHW1_MetaG_FD_89797 | JGI IMG/M metagenome (GOLD analysis project Ga0116170, IMG submission 89797) | Active sludge microbial communities of municipal wastewater-treating anaerobic digesters from Japan - AD_JPNHW1_MetaG | ecosystem: Engineered > Bioreactor > Anaerobic > Digestate | place...
ATGGGCGATCTCTGCCTCTTTCAGCAGAATCCGGAGCAAGCGGTGGCGTGGTACCGGCGGGCGCTGCGGCTCGGCAGCAGCGAGGTCCACACCTGGCACAATCTCGGTAATGGCCTGGCCATGCTCGGGCAGTTCGCGGAGGCGGTGCCCGCCTACCGGGCGGCGCTGGCGCTGGCGCCCGACCGGGCGGAACTTCATTACAATCTCGCCAACGCCTTGATCCGGCTCGGAGAGGACCAGGAGGCGCTGCAGCTGCTGCAGCGCGCCATCGACCTCGATCCGGGCCAGGCCGATTATTATAACAATCTGGCTATGCTGTATGACAAGATGGGAGCACGTACACGGGCGTTGCAGGTGCTGGAGGCGGGGCTGCGCCGGCATCCCGGCGCTGAGCTGATGATCCGCAACCTCCAGACCCTGCGCGCAAAAAACAACGGGAGACAACCATGAGATACGGAGTGGCCATTCTTTGCCTTGCCGCGCTGCTGCTTGGCTGCGCGGGCAGCGACAAACTGGTATTGCAGCCGCCGCAGGCCGACAAGAGTCTGATCGTCGGGGCGGTGCTGGTCGAGAACCTTGGGCTCGAAGAGGTCTATGAAGCCAAAACCGCCAAGATCACGGTGGTGCTCGTGGGCAAGGGGATGGCAAATGGGGCGGAAAAGATCGAAGGGTACCGCGTCCGCACCGATGAGAAGGGCTATTTCACGCTGCAGAATGTGCCGCGCGGGACCTATATCATCAAGGGGATCGAAGTCGACCTCGGCTTCTCGATCCACATGATCCTGAATTCGCGCTGGGAGGGCAACACCCAGATTTTTGAACCGGGCGGGACGATGATCGATCATATTGTCCGCGTTTGGCCGGAGATGGTCCCGGCGCGGATCGTCGACCTCGGCATCCGCTATTTCCGCTTCGACTTTTCCGGAAGCATCCACGATCAAAAGTTCACCCAACTGCGCGAAGCCCGGCTGGGGCTGAAAGACCAGCTCTACACCATGCCGGCGCCGGCCGCCTATTTTGCGCAGAAATTTCCCGAGTGGGCATGGTTCAAGTAAACTGTCTCTGTCCCCTGCCATTCCCGGGCGCCTGTTTCGCGCAGCAAATAACCCGAAGGGGCGATCATGACCGCCGATCCCGGGATCATCCGGACCACGCGGGGGACGAATGACTCGGTAATCATACTGCTGAGGCGATGACGCTGCTTCACAATCTGGCACGAATTTCGAGGTGAGTATGGAACGTCGAAGATTTCTCAAGACCGCCGGCGTCGGCGCACTGGCCGCAGGCCTCGGCCCCGGTCGGGCGCGCGCTTTTGTCCCCTCCCATAACTGGGACCACTATCCCTTTGGCTCCGGCCCGGAAGTAAAGGACCGGCTCTATCAGGGACCCTTTCCGCAGTACCCGCCCGAGGAGGTCCTGCCCGGCAGCAGCGTGGTGATGGCTACGACGCCCTCGCGGGAGATCGTCCCCAATTACGGCATGGGATTGACCGTCTATATCTCCGGCGATTACTGGCCGCCGCGCACCCGCGGGCTCACCCTTGAAAAATACTGCGAGGATCTCATCAGCCTTCCCTTCGCCCAGAAGATTTACATCCGCCTCAACTGGCGCGACATTCAGAAGCAGCCGGGACGGCTCGATTTCCCCGAGGGCTGGAAACTGACCTTCGATCTGGCACGGCGCTACAACAAGCGGGTCGGATTCCGCATCATGCTCGAGAATCCCGATTTCCCCGAACCGGGCATGCCCGAATTTCTCATGGCCAAGGTGCCCTATGTCAAACTGCAGGGCGAATGGCGGCGCGGCTCCACCGGCACCCGCTACGAAAAGGTGCATGAGATGCCGCGCTACGATCACCCCGAATATCAGGCGGCCTTCCGCGAGCTCAACGCCTTGCTGGCCCAGGAACTCAACGGGAATCCGCAAATCGAGTATATGGATACGATGATGTACGGCTTTTGGGGCGAGGGACACACCTGGCCCTATCAGAACCATCCCTTCGCGGACAACGTCACGGCCGAGAAGACCTGGATGGCGATGATGGAGACGCAGCTTGAACTGTGGACCAAAACGCCGCTGGTGACCAATACCCAGCCCGATTTCAGCCGTGTCGGCAATGCCGAAATGCTCGACCGCACGATTCGCACCCACAACTGGCTGCGCACCGACACCATTTTTATCGAGAACGAACAGATCGAGGCGCTCTCCAACCGTCCGCCCTGGATTGCCGCCATCTGTGAGGTCGGCATGACCACCGTAGCCCCGGAAGAGCTGGCACTCGATGAAGGGGTGACGCGCACCGAGAGCATCATCGCCCATGTCATCGACGTCGGCGCCAACTATTGGTCGCTGTGGCACTGGCATAACATCGCCCCGGCGCATATCCTCGGTTATTACGAAAAATATCCCGAACACATCGATCATATCGCCCGCTGCATCGGCTATCGCGTGCGTCCCTCGTGGATCTGGCACTTTGAAAAGGACGGCTTTCCGGGGTTGGTGCTGGGCCTGGTCAACGACGGGATCTCCGGTGTGCCGGGTATTCTGCGTGTCTCAGTGCTCAGCGAGAACGGCCAGCCGCTCGCCAGCGGCTGCCTCGATCCCGGGTATCCCGAGGTCCGCGGTGTACGCCAGGGCATGTTCATGCTCCCCAAGGGAACCGACTGGCGCGGCTTGCGCCTCAAGGCCGAACTGGAGGTCAAGGGCGTCCGCTATCCGGTCACCTGGGCCTGCCGGCAGCAGCTCAACGCGGACGGCACCCTGACCTTGCGCCCCAGTAAAGCGGTGTGAACGCCGCAGCCCGGCCCGTGGCGCAGGAGTTGTCGCATGGGCATCCCTGCGCCATGGTCGCCAGGCTGTCCCGGAACATCGCCCGGCCCGGCCGGCTTTAAGAACATATTTTTGGATGAAAGGCATGATGTGAAGCATGTTCTGTTGGTTCTTTTGTTCCTGACCGCCCTCGCCGCTTCCGCACAGGAGCCAGCGCTGCAGCGCATCAATTTCAGCGAATCAGCGGAGGTCTTTGCCAATCCCGAGCGGGGATTCTATCGCTATGCCAATCTGCCCAATCTGAGCACGCTGCCCGATCTGCAGAAGGAAGCCGTGACTCTGATCTTCGGGCGCATCGCCGCCAACAGCTACCGGGAGAAGGATTTTCCCGCCAGCTTTTTAACCCAGATCCAGCGGGGATTCGATACCGCCCGAGCCAAAGGGGTCAAGGTCAATCTCCGCGTTTCCTACAGCGACAACATCGGTCAGGCGGATGCCAGCAAGGAGCAGATCTTTCGCCACATCGACCAGCTGCAACCGCTGCTGCTGCAGAACAAGGATGTGATCAATCTGGTGGAGGCGGGATTCATCGGCGCCTGGGGGGAGTGGCACAGCTCCACCCACGGACTCGAGACCCCCGAGAACCGCCGGGATATCCTTTTCAAGCTGCTGTCCGCCCTCCCGGCGGAGCGGATGGTGGTCGTGCGCACCCCGCATTTCAAACGGCAGATCTTTAACGATTCGCTGCTGACCAGTGCACGCGCCTTTGACGGCAGTTATCTCAGCCGGACCGGATTTCACAACGATTGCTTTCTCGCCGGGCCGGATGACATGGGGACCTATATCGAGCGCTCGCGAGCCAAGGAGATCGAATACATCGGCGGTGAGACGCGTTTTACGCCCTTTGGCGGTGAGACCTGCGGTGTTTCCAGCTATGCCGAATGCAGGAATGCGGTCGCGGAGATGGAGCGGCTGCACTGTTCCTACCTGAACGATGGTTATCATCCCGATGTCCTCGCCCTGTGGAAAGGCTCCGGCTGCATGGCGGAGATCCGCAAGCGCCTTGGCTACCGCCTCGTGCTGCGGCATGCGGAACTGTCCCGGGCAGCAGCTCCGGGTGGTGTGCTGGTGTTCAATTTTGCAATCGAAAATGTCGGCTTCGCCGCACCCCACAATCCCCGCGACCTCGTGCTGGTGCTGCGGGACAGCGCCACCGGGCGGGAGGTTTCGGCCGCGATCTCGCTGGATCCCCGCACCTGGCTGCCGGGGGATACCCTCTCCTTTTCACGGCGTTTCCGCCTCCCCGGGGATTGGCCCGCCGGCCATAGTTCGGTCGCGCTGTGGCTGCCCGATCCGGAGCCTGCGCTGCGCGGCGACCCGCGCTACGCCATCCGCCTGGCCAACACCGGCATCTGGGAGGCCAGCCGCGGCGTCAACCGGATCACCGACCAGCTGCTGATCGATCCCGCCACCCCGGGCGAGGTCGATCCCTCCGCCCGGGAACTCTCTGAACTCGATCCCATGGCGCAGGTCAACGGCCGTCCTCAGCAGCCTGCGGATTTCGCCCTGGCGGCCTTTCCCAATCCTTTCAACAGCCAGGTCACCATTCAGTACCGGCTGCCCGAGGTGCAATCGATTCGTCTGGAGATCTGCAACCTGCTCGGCCGCCCGGTGTGCCTGCTGGCGGAGGGTCCGCAAAGCGCCGGGCGCCATACGGTGCAATGGGACGGCCGGAGCAACGGCCTCCCGGCGGCCTCTGGCATCTATATCATTCGGATGCAAAGTCCATCCGGCCATCAGGACGACCGTATCATTCTCGCCCGCTAATTGAGGTTGGTCGATAATATCTGACATTCCATTTTCCTGGAGGTATCGAATGAATTACCGCAAACTTTCCACGCTTTGGGCACTCCTGCTGACGGCGGCCATGGTGCTGGCGTGCGCCGCCAAGCCGGATGGCGTCACCATCGCCAACAAGAGCATCCAGCTGCGCTTCGATCGGGCCCTGCACAGTCAGGTGATCGCCTTCTCCGGCCCCGCGGTGACGCTCACCGAGATGTCCGCTTCCGAGTATCCCGTCGTCAACGGGGCGGCGGTGACCGATTTCCTGGCCGAAACGCACAATGTTCATCCGGTCAAGGATGCGCTCGGCGAGGGCAAGCAGCACATCCTGATCGGTCAGGCGCCCGGCCTGAGCAAGCAGGTATCGGTCACCCTGTATAACGATTGGCCCGATGTCGCGGTCCTCCAGGTGACCTATACCAACACCGGCGCGGTGCCGCTGACCCTGGACAGCTGGACCAACCACCACTACACCATTCCGGCGGGTCCGGCAGCCGCCGGCAAGGCGCCCTTCTGGAGTTATGAGCCGGCCACCTACGAGTCGCGGCCGGACTGGTTTTTGCCGATCAATCCGGGATTTCGCCAGGAGAATTATCTCGGCATGAACGCTTCCGATTACGGCGGCGGCACGCCGGTCGCCGACCTCTGGCGCCCGGACGCCGGCATCGGCATCGGCCACCTCGAGACCAGCCCTAAACTGGTCGCCCTGCCCATCGCGATGCCCGACAGCCTCAAGGCCGAGCTCAGCATCCGCTATGCCGTGAACCGGCAGCTCCAGCCCGGCGAAAGCCTCGCGACGCTGCGGACTTTTGTCATGGTCCATCGCGGCGACTGCTTCCATACCCTGGCCACCTATCGCGCGATGATGATCCGCAGCGGCATCCCGGCCAACCGCTATCCCGCCACCTCCTACGAGCCGCAGTGGTGCGCCTGGGGCTATGAGCGCAAGTTCACCATGGACCAGGTGGTCAATACCCTGCCCAAGGCCAAAGAGCTCGGCTTTCAGTGGGCGGTGCTGGACGACGGCTGGCAGACCGCAGAAGGCGACTGGTATCTGACCAAGGACAAATTCCCCCGCGGCGATGCCGATATGATCAACTTTGTCGACCGCATCAAGGCCGGCGGGCTCAAGCCGCAGCTGTGGTGGTGCCCTCTGGCGGTCGATCCCGGCACCGATCTGATCAAGAACCATCCCGAGTACCTGCTGCTCAACAAGGACGGCTCCAAACAGGATATCAGCTGGTGGGACTCGTATTACCTCTGTCCCGCCTATGCCCCCGTGGTCGAGTTCACCCGCAGCCAGGTGGTACAGATCATGCAAAAGTGGGGCTACCAGGGTTTAAAGATCGACGGCCAGCATCTCAACGCCGTGCCGCCCTGCTACAATCCAGCCCATCATCATGCCTATCCCGAAGAGTCCTGTGAAAAGCTCCCGGACTTTTTCAAAATGATCTATGAAACCGCCCTGAGCATTTATCCCGAGGCCGTGGTGGAGATCTGCCCCTGCGGCACCTCCTATTCCTTCTTCACTATGCCCTATATGAACCAGTCGGTAGCCTCCGACCCCACCAGTTCCTGGCAGACCCGCCTCAAAGGCAAGACCCTCAAGGCGCTGATGGGCGCCGACGCCGCCTATTATGGCGACCATGTCGAGCTGACCGACGGCGGGGATGATTTTGCCTCCCAGGTCGGGATCGGCGCCGTGATCGGCACCAAGTTCACCTGGCCGGAGGGAGCGGCGCGGCGGCCCCGTTATGACCTGACCCCGGCGCGGGAACAGGAATGGAAAAAATGGACCGCCATTTATCTCGAGCATATGCTCCCCAAGGGCACCTATCGCGGCGAACTCTATGACCTGGGCTACGACCGGCCCGAGGCCCATGCGATCGCCAGAGAGGGCCGGATGTACTATGCCTTTTATGCCGATGCCTACGCCGGCGAGGTCGAGCTGCGCGGCCTGGAAGCGAAATCCTACCAGGTCAAGGATTATGTCGACGGCACCTCTTATGGGCGCGTCACAGGACCCACGGCGCGGATCAAGGTCGACTTGAAAAAACACCTGTTGCTGATGGCAACTCCCGAATAATCTCACGAAAGAAAGGTGCGACCATGTCTAGATGGATGACAGGAGCAATCGCTGCTGTTCTGCTGCTCGGCTGCAGCGCTCCGGCGCCAAAACAGCCGGCCGCGGCGGCGCAGAACTGGAGCCACTTTGTGCGGATCGGCGGCCACGGACTGAGCATGGAACGGATCCCGCAGATCATCCGGAGCGTGCAGGAGACCGGCGTCTTTGGCATCGAGACCGATAACGACATCACCGGCCGCTACGACAGCTTTCTCGATCCCACCGCCAAACTGGCGGCCATCAAAAAGATGGCCGACGAGGCCCACCGCATCGGCAATTATGCCTTTGTCTACATCGCCGGCACCGAGTGCATCACCGCCAATGCGGACAAGACCCCCCACTCCTTCTTCAAGGACCATCCGGACTGGGTCCAGCGCAAGCGCACCGGCGAGCCTGCCGTCTTCGGCGGCGGCACCGCCTTCTGGATCAGCGCCGGCGATGAAGATGTCTGGATCAGCCCCTATGCCATGGAGTGGCGCAAAATCTACATGGAGCGGGTGCGGCAGATCGCGGCCACCGGCATCGATGGCGTCTATGTCGACATTCCCTACTGGATGACCCACTTTGAGGGCTGGGAGGAGAGCTGGGCGAGCTTTGATGACTATACCGTCGCCGCCTTCAAGCAGCAGACCGGACTGGACGCCAGGACGCAGATCAAACCCGGCGATTTAAGCGATCCGGGTTTCCTCAAGTGGGTGGATTTTCGCATCCGCACGCTCACCGAATTCATGGCCGAAATCAACACCAATGTCAAATCGGTCAATCCGGCCTGCATGACCATCCCGGAGATCTATCCCGGCATCGGCGAAGAGGCCGTGCGCGTGGGCAGCGATGTCTATGAGATGTATCTGCAGATGGACGCCATCGCCCATGAGTACAGCGCCGGCGGATACACCGCCGCCGAACGGGAGCCGCTCGACTGGTTCACCTATATGGAGGGAATGTTCACCTTCCGCGCCTTTGCCCAGGGCAAGGCCAGCTGGATGCTCAGCTACTCCTGGGACCAGAACGAAGGGATCAGCCCGCGCGACGCCATGCAGAACCTGGCGCTGTCGCAGGTGATGGCGGGCGCCAATTTTTGGGACGCCGAAGGCCATGTCATGTCCGGCTCCAATGATTTCGCCGCGCGGACGGAGATTTTCAAGTGGATCGGCGCCAACGAGAAGACCCTCTATCATCCGCGTCAGCCGATGCAGCCGGTCGGCCTCTACTTCTCGCCGCAGACCCGCAATTATTTTGCCGATGAGTTCATCGCCTCCTATCATGGCCTGTTCCACCTGCTGCTCAACGCCCACTGCGAGTTTGAAGTGGTCACCCCGCGCACCCTGGCCGGATTCACCGGCAAGGTGCTCATCCTCCCGGATGTGCGGATCCTCAGCGCGGCGGAGCTGACGCAGCTGCAGCAGATGGCCAGCCGCGGCCAAAAGATTCTGCTCACCGGCGCCAGCGGGGCCTACGACAGCGCCCGCCAAAAGCTGGCGGTGAATCCCCTGCACCAGCTGCTCGGCATCGACGGCAAAACCGGCGCCCAGGCCGGGTACCAGCCCGAGTGCCCGGGCAAGGCCTATCTCGCGCAGGCCCGCCAGGAGGGGCTGGGCAGCCTCCTCAACGCCGGCTCGCGCCTGCAGGGCCTCCTTGCCGATTTCCAGGAGCAGCTCCGTGCTCTGGGCTATGAACCGGCGGTCCGCCTCGAAACCGCCGCCCTCGTCGCCGCCCAGATCGCCCGGGTGGATGGCCAGCCGCACCTCTTCCTCGCCAATTTCACCGGCCTGGCGGGCGGCAAGAACGCCAATCAGATCCCGGTGCGCGACGCGCGCGTGGTCCTGCCGGCGACCGGCAAAAACCAGCTCCGCTTCCTCCCCTTCCTCGGTGAGGTGCAAACCCTCCCGGCGCAGCTGGAACATGGCTCCATCACCTGCACCCTGCCGGAGTTTCAGCGCGGCGCTATCGTCTGGATCGAATAACGGAACCTTGCCATGAAAAAAATCCTTTTTCTGCTGTTGCTCACCCTGGCCGGCCATGCGCCGGCCTTCGATAATCCCCGCCTGGCGATCGTCATCAGCCGGGCCAGCTTTGACCAGAAGTGGGGCGTGACCCAGATGGCGGCGCATGGCTGGGGCGCCGCGGCCAACCTCGCGGGCATCCCCTATGACTGTTTCTTCCTCGAGGACCTCGCGGCCGTGGACCTCAGCCGCCAGCAGACCCTGATCCTCGCCCAGTGCAGTTACGCAAGCGCAGCGGTCTATGACCAGACTCTCGCGGTCCTGAAAAAGCACCTCGGCCGCGGCGGCCATCTCATCATCGACGGCCCGCTCGCGGTCTTTGACGAGAACGCCCAGCCGCGCGATCATGCGGCGCTCGATTCCCTCGCCGGCCTGGTCTACGACGGCTTCCGCGGCGATGACCTGTGCCGCATCCGCGTTGCCGATACCGATCACTATATCACCCGCACGTTTGCGCCCGAGCAGTTCCTGACGCAGCACCTGACCGGCGGCCTCAACATCCTCGGCGGCGGCCGGCCGCTCCTGGTCAACGGCGACGAGAAGCACAGCTATCCCTTTCTCTCGGTGCGCAGCAGCGGCAAGAGCCGCCTGATCTTTGTCAGCGATTTCTCGACCTGGGCGGGGGCGGCCTCTTTCTTCCGCAACGTCCAGCCCCAGCTCTTCTACCGCAATGAACTCTTTAACATCATGATCCGCGCCATCCACTGGACGCTCTATGGCGAGCCTGCGACGCCCTTCCCGGTGCCGCAGATCTCTGACGCGCCGGTGACCGCCATCGTCCGCCTCGATGCGGATGGCAGCGGCAACCTCAGCGAACAGATCACTACGATCAATTATCTCACCACCATCGCCCGGGAGAGCGGCGTCGTCCCCCTCTACGCCTGGGTTTCGAGCCAGGCGACCAAGGCCGGGTGGCAGGACCTGGCGCCCTACGGCAAAAAGCTGGAGGAGGTGGGGGGCGAGATCGGCACCCACAGCCGCTTCCACCGCATCGACGAGGCCATGACCGAAGAGCGCTGGCGCGATGAACTCGACGGCTCCATCCGCGAGATCGAGTTCAATACCGCCGACTATGGCTATTCCATCGGTAAGGTGGAGTGCATGATCAACCCCGGCAACACCATCCAGATGAAGGATTACGAGCAGGTCGCCAGCCGGATCTCCTTTTACATGACCCACGGCTTCGAGCAGGACATGCCCCTGGGATTCGGCAATTTCACCTGGTACACCGGCGCCCATAAAAATCTGGCCTTGCTCGAGGATACCCCTTCGCCCGATTACCAGTGGTTCTACGACCCGACCTGGAGCTACACCACCCAGCAGATCACGGCCTACCAGGAGGCGATCTTTGACCATCTCTTCGAGCGCATCGGCCGCGGCGTCGTTTATAACCAGATGTGGCACGATTATTCGATCACTTCGCAGCCGCAGTATGGCAAGAGCCGGGTCGTCAACAGCAACAACCTCGCCATGTACGACGCCATCCGCCGCAAATTCGCCACCAAAGAGATCTATTGCCCGGGTCCGATCGAGCTGGGCCACAAGCTGCGGCTGATGGCGCAGTGGGACTATAGCTGGCGCGCGGAAAAGAACAAACTCTTTCTGACCCTCGATCTCACCCGCGTCAACCTCGACACCATGCCCCGCTTCAGCAGCGGCATGGGGGTCGCCATCGAGAATTCATCGCAGTGCATCCAGGAGGTGCTCTGCGACGGCCGCCCCTACCCGGCCTTCGACGATCGCTTGCTCATCCTGCCCGCCCTGAGCCGGGGCCGCCACCTCTTCGAAATCCGGCTGGGGGATCAGCCCGCAGCGCAGCCCCATCTGGCCTGGATCTCGCAAATGGCCGCCTGCCGGCCGGCAGGCGACGATCTGGTCCTCAAGGTGGCCACGCGCAACCGGACCCGCTTCCGCTTTGCGGCGCCTTTGGGCTGGCTGCTCCTGCATGCCGATGGCCAGATGCGCGACCCGGTCCAGAGCGACCGGCTCAGCGGCTATGCCCTTTCCGACCGCGAGGTGGTGCTGACCCGTCTGCCGGCGCCTCTGCAGGCCGTGAACCGCGCGACACTACCCATCACCGCCATCCGCAAGGAGCAAAAAGGCGTGGTGCTCACGGTCCAGGCCGATTCAGCGGCGGCCCAGCAGATCACCCTGAGCGCGGCGGCGACGCTGCGGCAGATTCTTGCGGCCGGCCGGCCGGTCCCCTGGAGTGAGGAGGGCGGGCTGATCCGGGTCGATCTGCAAAAAATGACAGGGGATGTGGAAGTACGGCTGGAATTCTAACGCGATATACGCAAAGGAGCCTTGATGAATCGAGTCCTCGTTTTCTTGATGCTCGGCCTCGGCCTGGCGGGAATGGCCATCGCCCAGACAGCGGCGCCCTTTATCCCGGCGATGGACTGGGGCCACTGGCGCCTCGGCCAGAAGGCGGATCTGGACTTTCTCCAGAAGAACAACATGACCGTCACCTTCGGCAGCGGCGCCCCCAATTTCGAGACCGTCAGCCGCAGTGAATTCGACCAAAAGATGGCCGAGGCCAAGGCCTTCAACCAGAAATACCACGACCTCGGCTATATCGTGCTGCGCTACCTCTCGACCTCGCTCAACGGCACCACCGCCACGGCGGAAGACAAGCCGCAAAAAGAGCAGATCCATATGCTCAAATTCTGGAACGAATCCTGGCAGGACTATGCCGATTACCTCGGACCGCGGCCGCCGCAGCAGGATAATCCAATGACCTGGATCACGGTGCAGCCGGACGGGGATTTCCCCTTTTATCGCTATGCCCCCTACGGCGCCAAGGTCACCCCGGGATTTGAGACCTGGGGGTGCCCGGACAATCCCTGGTACGTGCGCATGATGGAGGGACGGGTGCGCGCCCAGGCCGAGACCGGCATCGACGGCTCCTACGTCGACTGGACCCAGATCGCCGGCGGCACCTGCTACTGCGACTATTCGCGCCGGGCCTTCATCGCCTGGCTGCAGCAGAACCTGCCAGTGAAGGTGGCGCAGGCCCGCTACGGCACGGCGGACTATGCCGGGATCGAGCTGCCGAAAAAACGCGGCGAAAAATTCTGGATGGAATGGCTGCGCTTCCGCGGCCAGTCGGTCGCGAACTTTCACGGCCGGCTGCTGGCCGCGGCCCGCGAGGTCAATCCCCACTTCCAGATCGCCGGCAACGTCTATGGCGGATTCGGCTATGGCCCGATCGCCTATGACGCCGCGGGCAATTTCGAAATGCTCGGCGAGACCGACACCTTCCTCTATTCGGAAATGCAGGAATATCTCGACAGCGCCCCGCGCAAGAACGACCAGGGCATCAAGATCACCAACAGCCCGGCGCTCAAATTCCTCGCCGCCGCCTCGCACGGCAAACCGGTTATCGTCTATGCCACCGAGATCACGCCACCGATCTTTCCCCATCCGACCGACCAGGCGCTGAGCGCCATGGCACAGATCAACATCGCCGAGGCCGTCGCCAACCATTGCATTTTTCGTGAAAAACGGCTCACGCCCGAAGGCGCAACCCGGAGCTATGCCTTCCTCGCCGCCAACGAGCCGCTGCTCCGCACCAGCCAGCTGCGCAGCCCGGTCGCGATCCTGGCTTCCCTGAATCCCTATCTGGCCGATGAGCTCTCCTTCGCCTTTGTCACCTCCCGCGTTCTCGCCGACCGCGGCATCGCCCACGACCTCATCGTCGAAAAGGACCTCCTCGACGGCACGCTCAACCGCTATGACCTCGTCCTGGTGCCCTATCAGCCCCTGCTCGGGCTGGAAAAACAGCAGGCGCTGCTGCGCTACGCCAAGGCGGGCGGACGTGTCCTGGTGCTGGGCGAAAGCGGCCGCAAGGACCAGTATGGGCTGGAACAAAAGAAGAACCACTTTCTTGCGGCCCTGAAGGGTTCCGCCTGGCCGGCCGAGTACACCGAGAAAAAGGTGGGCAAGGGCGTGCTGGCTTTTCTGCCGCTGCCGATTCCGGCGGACCGCTATCTGGTGCCGGCCAAGGAGAAATCCGAGTTCACCACCTTTGGCCCGACCATGGCCGATCTCTTCGCCGATATCCCCGAGGTCTATACGCGCGGCCGGATCCATCCGGCGCTGCTGCCGCGGCTGACGGCGGCCGCCGACCGGATCGAGACCCTCCTCAACCACCGCCTCAGCCGCCTGACCACGCCGGCTTCCTATGTCGAGATCTCGACGATGCTGCCGGCAGCGCAAAGCCATCTCCTGGTCCACCTCGTCAATTACGACGTGACCGTCGATGGCGTCATCACCCCGGCGCAGCAGGTCGGCGTGCAGCTGCTCCTGCCCCCCGGCAAGCAGGCCGCCCGGGTGAGTGCTTCCGGGAATCTTGGCACCCTGCAGCCGCTGGAATTCAAGGCCGACCCGGCCGAGCCGCGGCTGATCACCTTTATTGTCCCTGAAGTACAGGTCTACGGCCTGGCCGTGGTGGAATTGAACTGAGCTATGTTTTGGCCACCCGTCATTGATGTCACTCTACGGCCTGGCCATGTGGAATTGAACTGAGAACAGGGAGGTTGCGATGAGAAATTTGCTCTGGCTGGGGCTGCTGCTGGCGGCGGGAAGTGCTGCGGCGCAGGCCCCCGCTGCTGCTGTCTATCCGGCGGTCACTGTGCCGCCCTCCTACGCCTATCACCTCTCCGGCCGCAGTGACCGCATTCATGGCTATGTGGTCAAGATCGATGACCCGGCCATGGTGTCCACGCCCGGACTGGTGGTTCTCGCCAGCGGCCTTGACGCCCATGAGGGCACGGTCGAGGTCAACGGCCGGCTCTATCCGCTCCCCGGACTGCTCGGGGCGGCGGGCCCGCAGTCGGACAAGAGCGAAAAAAATGCCGAGGGCAAGGAGGGGTGGTACTCCTTCAGCAGCGGCGATGATATCATCGGCAAGGTGGTGATCCCGCTCGATCCCGCCGTGCTCAAGGCCGGCCTGAATGACCTCACCTTTTACAAGGGCGAGGGCCAGAACGGCTATGAGATCATCGACGCCTGCATCGAGACGGTGACAGCGACGTCGGCGCGGGTCGCCGGGCAAACCTATCATCTCCTGGCGCGCGGTAAGCCCTCTTCGGTCGGGGATTTCGATTATGTGTACCGTTATAATGGTGAGAAGAAACGCCTCGAGCAGGAGATACCGGAGTGGCGGCGCCGCGGCAAGGTCATCTTTTACCGCGCCGGGATCGACTGGGATCACCTCGACCGCATGTTCGCGATGTTCCGCGAGGCGCGCGTCAACGATGCCGCAGTGGGCATCCCGGCCGACGTCACCAGCTCTGAGTATCAGCGCGTCAAGACCTTCATCGACCGCTGCCATGCCAATGGCATCCGGGTGACCGCCTTCAACTCCCTCGGCAGTATCAGCTACCGCGATCTCCTCATGAATCCCGGGCTGGAGAAGTGGGTCAGCCGGGACGAATACGGTGCGCTGCGCTGGCGCGGCGAAAAGGGCGGCAACTATGCGGCCGATCTGCAGAATGTCGATTACCGCAGAAACGCCCTGCTCAAGCACGCCGCAGTGCAGATGGACGCCGGCGCCGACGAGCTCTACTACGACTGGGCCATCGGCGGCACCGGCGATGTGCTCGAGTTTTTCGCCGAGGTACGCCAGCTGGCGAAAGAGAAGGGCATCAACATCTCCATCTTCGGCAACTGCAAGGGCAATGTCCTCGCCGATGAGGTCTGCGACGAGACCAAGAGCGAAGGAACCACCGAAGCCGGGGTCTGGGATGGCGAGTGGGTCCACAACGCCGCCCAGGCGCGCTTTTATTATGCCTCCGGAGATGGAGTCAAACCCTACGAGAGCAAGTACGAAGGGGCCGATCCCGGCGTGCCGAATCCCGGGGCGCGCGATGTCCGCGAAGGGATGAAGATGGGCTGGCGCAAGCCGATCGCCGAAGCCTCCGCCTTTCAGTCCCATTTCGCCATCGCCGAAGCCGGCGATAAAATGGTCGACGGCTGGGTGCACCAGAACAATCCCCTCGCCATGGAGGTCTGGGGCCAGATCAGCCGTTATATGTCCTTCCTGGCCGATCATCAGGAGCTCTATACCACGGTCTCCTGTGTCAGCAAACTCGGGATCGTCGCGCCCCCGCATATCCCCAGTTTTGAGGTTTCGCTCACCCGCGCGAGCCTCTACAACGCCCTGGTCGAGATGAACATCATGTACGACGTCCTGCTGCTGCACCGGCTCACCCCCGAGCTGCTTGCCCCGTACCAGGCCGTCATCATCCCCAATATCACCTGGATGGAGGAGAGCCAGCTCGCCGCCCTCCGCGCCTACAAGCAAAAGGGCGGCAAGATATTCACCATCGGCAGCACGGCCGAACTGCGCCAGCTGGCGGACCTCTATGCCCATCCCGATCTCTTTGGCCAGCTCGGCGAGGCTGGAGCCCGCGTCGGACTGGCGGGACAGCTGCGCCAGCTCGAGGGCGAGCCGCTGGTCCAGCTCAGCAATGCCCCTTTCGTGGCGGCCAACCTGGTGCGCAAAGCCAGCACGAACCGTTTCATCCTTCATCTGGTCAACTATGACAAGCCGCTGCAGAATGTGCGGGTTCGGCTCGATCTGGCCGGGATGGCCAAAAAGATCGACCGCAAAAAGGTCTACTGCGTCTCTCCCGACCAGCCGGCCGGCACGGCGGTGCAGGTGACGGGCCAGGGGAGCGTTCTGGAATTCACACTGCCAGCGCTCGAGGTCTATAATGTGGTGGTGATCAATTGAGCAGGGGGAGAGGTTTCTGGATGGCCGGCGCGCTCGGCCTGTTGCTCACCGTGGCGTGCAGCCGGCCGGCACCGGCACCGCTGACCAACCGGGCGGCCGGCAGGATGGGTATCGTCGCCTCCGGCAATGAGCAGGCGACCCGCGCCGGACTGCGGGTTCTTGAGCAAGGCGGCAACGCCGCCGATGCGGCGGTGGCGACGCTGCTGGCCCTGAGCGTCAAGACCATCGGCGCTTTTTGCATCGGCGGCGAGGTGCCGCTGATCTATTACGAGGCCGCCAGCGGCAAGGTGACCGTTCTCAATGGTCAGGGCGGCGCACCGCTCGATTCGGCGGCCATCGCCTGGTATTACCGCAACGGCATCCCTGGGGGCGGGATCAAATCTGCGGCGGTGCCGGCGGTGGTCGATCTCTGCGTCACCACGCTGCAGCACTTCGGCAGCCGAAAGTTCGCCCAGGTCGCTGCGCCCACACTCGAGCTTCTCGATGCGGGCGGACCGGCCTGGTATCGCGACACCTCCGACGGCGACACCATCCGCACCGCGCGCAACTGGTATGCCGATCTCGCGGTGACCCTGCGCAAACTGGCCGCGGCGGAACGCGGCACCCGGGGCTCGCGCGCGCAAAAGCTGCAGGCGGTGTCCGACCGCTTTTACCGCGGCGACATCGCCGGCGATCTCGAATCCTGGTATATCCAGGAGGGCGGCTTTTTGCGCCGCGCCGATCTCGCGGCCCATGTCACCCGCATCGAAGCGCCGGTCACCCTGCACTACAAGGGCTATACCATCTGCAAATGCGGGCCGTGGACCCAGGGGCCGTGGGTGCTGCAGGCGCTGCGGCTGCTCGAGGGGTATGACCTCAAGCGCATGGGGCACAACTCCGCCGAGTATATCCACACCGTCGCCGAGGCGATGAAGCTGGCGCTGGCCGATCGCGATCAGTACTATGGCGATCCGGCCTTTGTCGAGGTGCCGCTGGCGCAGCTGCTCTCGGATTCTTACACTGCGCTGCGTCGGCCCCTGATCGACCCGGCGCGGGCCTCGCTGGACCTGCGCCCCGGCGATCCCTTCGCCATGCGCGCCCTGCGCCCGGGCGGTGGCCGGTTCTTTCCCGCCGGGGGCGGCACCACCATCTGTGCGGTGGCCGACCGCTGGGGCAATGTCGCCGTCTGCACCCCGAGCGGGCTCGGCAGCCGCGCCGGCACGGGCGGGGTCACCGGCGTCACCCACGGCACCCGCCTGGTGATCTTGAACACCTGGCCGGATCACCCCAACCGCATCGAGCCGGGCAAGCGGCCGCGCACGACCCTGACGCCGACGCTGGTGCTGCGCGACGGCCGGCCGTTCCTGGCGATCAGCGTCGCCGGCGGCGACATGCAGGATCAGGCCGCCTTGCAGATCCTCCTCAATGTCATCGAATTCGGCATGGAGGCCGATGCGGCCTGGTCGGCACGACGGTTTTCCACCAACCATTTTATCGGATCTTTTGGACAGGATCCGCCGCGGCTGGCGGACCTGCATCTGCCCGATACCATGCCCGCGGCGGAGGTCGCCGATCTCGAGCGGCGCGGCCATCGCGTGACCCTCACCCGCGAGAATCCCGGCGGCGTCGCCATGCTGCAGTGGGATCCGGCCGGCGGGCCGGTCGCTGCGGCGGGCGGGCGCAGCGGTGCGCTCGAGTAAGCGGGACGGGATTCCGCACTTTTTCACGTCATCCCACGGCCGGCCATGGCACACAACTCTTCCGGATCAGTTCTGCAGAGAGGCAGCCCGATTTATACGTTCGGGCTGCCTTTTCTTTTCAGGACCACCAGGGTGATGTCGTCGTGCAGCTCCCGGCCGTTGCGCCAGGCCTGCGCGGTCGCCTGCAGGCTGCGGATGATCTCGGTGGCGGCGAGATGGCCTGCGTCTGCGAACGCCGATCTGACACGGGGATAATCAAAGATCTCGTCGTCGGCATCAAAGACCTCGGCGAGACCATCGCTGAGCAGCAGCAAAGCATCGCCCGGCTCGAGCTTTTTTTCGATCTGCTGGTACGGATAATCGGTGAAGGCGCCCAGGGGCATGCCCTTGAGGGTGATCTCTTCGACCTCGCCGCTGGCCTGATGGTAGAGATAGGAGGGAGGCATGCCGGCGGCGGAGAGGAGGACCTGCGCGCCCTTGAGCCTGGCCAGGGCCAGGCCCATGTAGAGATTGCCGAGATGCATCTGGCGGATGGTTCGGGTGCAGATTTCGAAGAAATCGCCGATGTGGCCGTTGGCCCCGTAGGCGGTGAAGAGTCCCTTGAGCACCGAGACCATGGTCCCGGCTTTCAGGCCGTGTCCGGTGGCGTCGCCGACAGCGACAGTGAGGACGCCATCGGGAGTGAGGCGGAAATCGTAGTAATCGCCGCCCACCTCGGTGGCGGTCTCCATAAAGACGGCGATGTCCAGGTCGGGCACCTCGGGCAGTTGTCGAGGCAGCATCGAGAGCTGCAGGCGCCGCGCCTCCTCCAGCTCATGGTGCTGGCGCTCATTCTCCGCCTGCACCGCCCGGGCCTGGGCCTCGGCGGCCTGCGCCCGGAGTTCGGCCTGGAGGACCTGGGCCTTTTCCTGCTCGCGCTTGACGAGGCGGGCGTGCTGAAAGCGGTAGAGGGAAAGGGCCGCGCCCGCGAAGAGGGTGGTAAAGAGCAGGCAAGCGAGCGGCGTTTTCCACCAGGGGGGATGAATGATCACGGCGATGCTGGCGCCCTCCTTGTTCCAGACCCCATCGCTGTTGCGCGCGATGACATGAAAACGGTAGCGTCCGGGACTCAGGTTGGTATAGGTCGCCGAACGCTGGCTTCCGGCGCTGCGCCAGCGCGCATCATATTTTTCCAGCTGGTAGGCGTAGCCATTCTCTTGCGGTTGGCTGTAGTGCAGGGCGACGAATTCAAAGGTCAGGTCGTTCTGCTTGTGCGAGAGGTGGATCTCTTTCAGGGCGGCTATGTGCTGCCGGAGTACCGAGTTGGCTGCGATCGGCACCGGCTGGCCGAAAATCTGCAGGCCGGTGAGGGCGACCTGGGGCGGATAGGGATTGTTCTCCACCTGATCGGGGAAAAAGGCGTTGAAGCCATTGATGCCCCCGAAAAAGAGCTCGCCGTTCGCCCCCCTGAAGCCGGCCTGCCCGTTGAACTCTTTGCTTTGCAATCCATGGTAGACATCATAGTTGTGAAAGGTGCCGCTTCCGGGGTCGTAGCAGGAGAGGCCGCGATTGCTGCTGCACCAGATGCGGCCGGCCGGATCGCAGAGGACCGCATAGATCGCGTTATCGGCCAGTTCGCTGTTTTGCGCCGTGAAGTGGCGGAACTGCTCCCGCTCCGCATCGAAGCGGTCCAGGCCACCGCCGAAGGTGCCGATCCAGAGCTGGCCGGCCGCGTCCATGGCAATGGACTGGATGTAATCGCTGCAGAGGGTGGTGGTATCCTGGGGATTGTTGCGGTAGACCCGGCGCGCGCCGCTGCCGGGGTCCCAGACTTCGAGGCCGCCGCCGAAGGTGCCGAGCCAGAGCCGGCCGCGCCCGTCCTCGGCGATGGCGCGCACCGAGCCGCTGCCGTTGTCATTGCTGCGGCCCTTGACCTGGATGAAGGCCCGGCGCTCGCGGTCGAAGCGATTCAGACCGTTGCGTTCGGTCCCGATCCATAACCGCTGCTGCGAGTCCTCGAAAATCGTGCGGATAAAATTATCCCCGAGGCTGCTGCTGTCCCCGGCGGTGGCGAGGTAACGGTCGAAACGGCGGTGTACCCGGTCGTACCGGTTCAAACCGCCGCCATAGGTGCCGGCCCAGAGGACGCCCTCGTGGTCTTCGCACAGCGCCCAGACGTTGTCGTTGCTCAGGCTGCGCCGATCCGCGCTGTCGTAGCGGTAATGCTGCACCTGCCGGCGGTCCCGGGAGTAGCGGTGCAGCCCGGCACGTGAGCAGCCCACCCAGAGGTAGCCCTCATGATCCAGGCAAATCGCACGCACCAGGGGGAAGCCGAGGCTGTTGACATCGCCGGACCGGGAGGTATAATGCTGGAATTTACGGGCGTAAAATTCGAGCTTGTTGAGTCCGCCGGTATTGCTACCCAGCCAGAGCACGCCGGTGGTATCCTGATAGGCCGAGATGATGTCGTCATTGCTCAGGCTGCCCGGATCGGCTGGGTCATGCTGATAATGCGCAAATGTGCCGCTTTGCGGATCAAAGGCCCACAGGCCGTCGGTGGCGTAGGTCACCAGTAACATCATGCCGTTGCGCATCTCCTGGAGAGCTCGGATGCTGTTGGTCCGGGCCGCGGGATGGCCTGGATCGGGGAGGAACTGCCGCCAGCGGCCGTTCCGGCGATCCAGACGGATAATACCCTGGTCGCTCTGCAGCCAGAAGGCGCCCTTGCTGTCTTCGAGCATGCCAAAAATGGCGTTAGTCGGCAGACTGCGCGGATCGCCGCGGCGATGCTCAAAGCGGGTGATCTGCCCCGAGCGGGTATCCAGCCGGAAGAGGCCCCTGCCTTCTGCGGGCATGCCGGGCGCTCCCGTGGCGATCCAGAGGATGCCCGGCTCGCTCCGGCCTTCGTAGATATTGCGGACTGCCTGCCATGGCGCGGTGCCCGCGGCCGGTAGATACCGCCTGAATTGATCCGCGGCACGATCGTAATAGTTCAGGCCGGCCGCCGTGCCGATCCAGAGACGATCCTCCTCCCGGGAGAGATGCAAACTCAAGACGGTATTGTGGTCCAGGCCGGTCGTTTTGCGGGGATCGTGGCGGTAGCGGATAAAGCGGCTGTGAACCGCGTCAAAGCGGTCGAGCCCGCCGGCGTTGGTCAGCGCCCAGAGGGTGTGGCGGGAGTCGATAAACACCAGGCCGACGAATTCGGCGCCGAGGCTGGTCGAGTCGGCAGGATTGAAGTGAAAATGGGTAAAGCGCTCGGTGCGCCAATCCATGCGGTTCAATCCACCGCCGGCGGTGCCGATCCAGAGGTAACCGGAATCATCCTCACATATCGAGGTGATGTTATTGGCGGAAATGGAGGTGGAATCGAAGGCGAGGTTGTAAAAGGTGGTGAATTGATAGCCGTCAAACCGGTTCAGCCCCGATTCGGTACCAAACCACATGAATCCGCGCCGGTCCTTGTGGATGGCGAAGACGATGCTTTGTGAGAGCCCTTCGTCGAGGGAGTAGTGCGTAAAGTTCAACTGTGGGCCGGGTTCGACGGTCGATAGAGGCGCAGCGGCGCAAAAGGCCCAGGCCAGTGCGAGGCCGCCCGCCAGAACCAGCGTTCTACCCAACCGGGATTCAGCCGCCATGGTCG
>Ga0116170_10001884_pt1 | contig 20774 bp, 28 predicted proteins | sample AD_JPNHW1_MetaG_FD_89797 | JGI IMG/M metagenome (GOLD analysis project Ga0116170, IMG submission 89797) | Active sludge microbial communities of municipal wastewater-treating anaerobic digesters from Japan - AD_JPNHW1_MetaG | ecosystem: Engineered > Bioreactor > Anaerobic > Digestate | place...
AGCCGCTTAAGTCAAAGTATAATTGATTTGGTTCTAATAAACAATTATTTAACATAAACCCAGTAGCAGTCATCTGAGCTGGTGATTGTCTTTTTATTAAATCTCTAAAGTAAGTTTTATCAAAAAAAGATACCATAGCTGGGATGGTAGTAGTTTGTATTAGTGATACAATGTCAGTGCCTGATTCGGCTTTACCAAAAACTAACATGAAACTCAGGGTATCACCTGGTTTTATAAAAATTTCTGATTTATAAAGGCTTATATAAGCTTTTTGTTGTATACTTCCTGATGGAAACTTTACAGCACCATCCTCTTGTAAATCACTAAGGTCTTGGATATTAGTAGTATTTAAAAAAAGATTTACTCTTGATAAATAAGCTCGCCCATTTAGTGATTTTAATACTAGTTGGGTTTTAATTATAAAACCATGTGGTATATAAAGGTATTTATCAAAATTCTTAAAATCAAAGCGATGTTCTACTGGATATTCATTAGGTACATCCATATCAAGTTGCTCATTGCCTATTGGTGATACTTCTATTGTATCTGAACTGCCGAAGAAAAGTTCTCTATAATAGTCTAAGAAATTTCCATATTCATAACTTTGTTGTAGTTTCCATTTAGAAGTATCATCGAACTCACTTAAGGCTTGTCCAACGAATTTATAAACTTCATGGTAAAAAGCATCATCTACTTTTCTAACAAATGAAATTTCCATCCCTAGTTTTTTAACTGACTCTTGTACTTGGGCTACAGCAGTAGTTAAATTATAGTATTCACCTGGTTGTAATGGGTAAGTTGTAGTAATATCAGTAGAGGGGATATTTAATTGTATTTGTTCTAATAAGTTTATTTTTTCTGTAGCTGATACAGCTATAAATTCTGTACCATCCAATGAACTTTTTTCTACAAATTCATCTATGTCTTTATATACTAATTCGCCTGCCATGTTTTTAAGTTTTAAAATCCAGATACTGTATTATCTATGATTGGAACTGTTGTTTCAAAGATAGGTATAATTAACCCATCAAATCTTTGTTCTACAATCAAATAAACAGTTCCATTAGGGATATTTTGATTTGTAGTATATTTTATAACCTTTCTTCTTGAAATGTGGTTCAAATTTGGATCTGAAGTCACTATTGGGTTTATTGGGTCAGTATAATCAAGATAAAAATTATCTTCACTGCCATCTCCCCAAGGTATAGTTATTGTCATATTAAGAGTATTGTTTAATTAGTTTAACTGATTCTTCTTTATCTACTCTAATCAATATAATAAATACCCATAATGGTTCATCTTTCGATTGAGCTAAATCTGAATCACCTGATGGTTTATATACTTGGTTATTTATTATAAATCTGTCTTGTTCTGGGTTAAGTTCAATATATTCATTTACTAAATGGCCTTGTTCACGTAAAGAACTCTTTGATAGGTACATTGCAAAATACATATTGTTTTCTGAACCAGTAGTATTTGGTTGGTTATATGGCCATAGTTTTATGTAGTTATAATGTAGTAAACCATTTAATTCTACTTTAACAAAAGTATTAGAGTCCTCACCAAACTCTGGTGGTATATCTTGGTGTTTTAGCCAAATGATTGGTTGTAATCCTATATCATTATTAAAAAAATCATTTAATACCTGTTTATAGTTAGCCCAATCTTTGTCTGTTAAATATGCTTTACCCATTTTCTACTAATTTAAACCAGCAGCTGGATTTGGTCCTTCAAATGGCCGGTCTTTTATATTTTTAACAACTATTGGTAAAATTCTATGTGTCTTTTCTTTACATAGGTTAAGTGGTATATCTAATCTACTAGCCAAGTTACATATATTACTTTTCAATAAATCTAGGTAACCATTGTTTTGAGTATATTTAGCTAAGGTTTTTAACTTTTCTATATTAATTTCAGAATTATCAAACCATTCAACTTCGCTAGGCCCAGTAGTCATTCTTTTTACTACTTTATTACCTTCAGCTTGTACTGATTGGCTGTTTATTGCAAATAAATAATAATTGATATAGTCAATCATATAATCATAGCAAGCCAATTCTAACACTAATTGATTCTCTAGAGCTTCATAGTATAATTCATCATTGTAATTCTCTAATGATATATCATGATTTACTAGAGGTTGTAAAAATAGCTGCCACTTTTCAATATAAATTTGTTTTTTATTGAATGTAAGTTCTGTAACTAAATCAGTTGGCAATTTGGTATCAATCAGGTTGTAAATTGAATCTGGTAAAGTTGTATTAACCTTGTCAGAGATAACAATTACAGTATTCAAAATTATTGGGTCTTCAGTTTGGTATTTGGCAGTTAATTCAACCAAAAAAAAGCCCGGACCCGAATAAGCATGGGTTGGGGCTTTTTCAGTTGATTTTTCGCCATCACCAAAAGACCAGGACCAGGTAGTCCCACTGGGGGCTGTTGATATGTTGTTGAATAGTACCGAGTTTCCAGTTTTCTTTGTGGTAAAAGCTATTTTCATATTTTTTAAAAAAGTTTATTTGTTTTCTTCTTCAACTATAATGTCGAAAGCTGCAACAATTTCATCAATAACCTCTTCATCAGTGGCATCTTCAGGTACTGTTAAACCTAATTTAATTGTTGAAAGATCTTTCAATATATTTATTGAGAATTGTTCTTTAAAATTATCCATGATGTTATCAACATCAGAATCATCATAAACTTTACGAGCTTTGATAAACTCTTCATCCAAATTAATTTTTGGAGAGTTTATTGTATCATCAATTTCTTTAAAAGATTTTTCAATAAGAACTTGACCATTGGTCACGGCATACTTAAATCTTTTACTAGCTAACATAGCTGGTGTTACCTCTAACATACGTCCAGGTAATAATTTTAATCCAGATGTTGGGTCATAGAAGTATGATGAAACAGGATTTAACTTTACATAGCTTACTTCTACTTGAGTAGAAGAAGGTTGGGTTATTTCTGGCCCAACCTTCTTATTTTTATCTTTACCCATGATTATTCTAAGTTCACACTTTTAAATGAATCAAGGTCAAAATAACTTGGGAATGAAGTGAATGCAACGGTTTTATCCATTAAGATAGAAGCATCCATAAACATCTTAGAAAAACCAGTGGTTAGGGAAGCATACATAGCTGATGTTTGGTTAGAAACGATTCTTTCAGATTCTAACATTAGGTTTTGTGCAGTTAATTTAATCATTGCTGATGTTGGGTCAACAAATAAGATTGAATCTTCATCTACTCCACCATGGATGTATAAATCAGAAGAACTTGGGATTTGTGTTTTCAAGTTTAATCTGGCTAAAGTTGTACCTGATTCTCTTTTCTTGAATTCATCGAGATCCAATAAATTTAAGGCCATATCTTCACCTGAAACCATAGTTCTGAAGTTTCTTCCGAAACGTGAACCACGTATCCAAAGTTTTAACAGATCTTTATATGTAAGCCCTGTACTTGTAGAACCTACACCAATGATACCAGAAGCTTCTGAACCATCGGCTTTATTACCATTAACTAAACAGTCAATTGCTAGGTTATCCATAGCAAAACCAAGTTGAATACCGAAGTCACGGAAATAGATACCTAATACATCTAAAGCTACATAATTTTTAACTTCATCGGAGATTTTAATCCCTTTACCAATTTTGTAAATTTTTACAGTCTTTTGACCATAACTGATTTGTCCCAATGGGATTGTTTCAGCTTCATTTACTTTGGCTGGAGCAGCATCAGATGGGTTAACATATGGCATAGTGATTGATAACCCATTTACTGATTGGTCACCAGCAATTAAGGTTGGGTAGAATGGAGCATCTTTAATACCCAATTGGATGGCATCTCTGATTATTTCAGGGATAATCCATCTGTAATCAGTATCGGGCATTGATAAGATATTTTGCATTGTTGATACTTTGGAATTGAATCCCAATTTTTTGATATACTCATCTTGAGTTAAACCATATTTTTCTGTTAAGAATTCAGCTAAGCTGATTTCTACAGTTGGTTTATTTGGACCACCAGCTCTTACTGTGTCTAAACCTCTAATAATACCTGGAAGGTCTTTAGCAAACTCTTTGGATTCTAATTTAAGAGATGCTTCTCTTAATTCTTCTTTTGTTTTTTCTGTTGACATCTTTTATAATGTTTTTTTATTTATAATCTTGTTAACTTTTATCTTACTAAAATTGGGATTACCTGTCCGGCGGCAGTAGCTTTTTCCAAAAGAATAAAATCTGATTTGGTTGCTGTTGTGATTGCATCGGCCCCATTGGCTAAAGAAGCTGGTGAAGCTACGGCTGTCACAGTTGTGCTGTTAGTAGCAGAACCATTTAATGTAGCTCTAATACTGGTGTTAGCAGCTAATAGTGCAATAAGATCACCAACGGTTTTTGCTGTAGACAATAATGTAATTGCAATATTGTTATTAGTTTTTACTGCAGTTGCTTCTCCGGTACCATCAACGGCTACTGTATAGGTTAGACTGTTTCCAGCAGCCCCAGCTACAATGGCTTCAATTTTATATTTATCAGTTTGAATACTTGCAGCTTTTACAGCTGGGGTGGTTTCACCTGATTGGGAGTAAGATATGTAATTGGTTTTACCAGTGTATGGTTCACCTGGTGTTACATATCCCGCATTTAATGTAGCAGCAGCAATTCCCATAATAATTGCATACCCTTGTACCATTACAGTAACTTCACCATAAGTATTTGCTAATGCAGCAGCGATACCCAAATAGGTACCAGTACCTTTCCATTGGAAAATCTTCCCATCGGCATTTAAACCAACTGGAAAACCAGGTAAAATAGATTCACCAGCAGCTACTTCGAAAGCTTGGTGTAGTTTATAACTTTCACTTTTGTAAATTGGGACTTTTGGTGTGGCTGTCCCTGATTTAATTAAACTCATTCTTCTTAAATGTATTAAAGGTTAATAATATTGTTAAAACTTTTGATTTACGATTCCTTCAATAATATCGCTATTACTTGAAATAACTGGTTTCTCTCCTTCTTCTACTGAAGATACTCTTGATACTTTAGTAGAATGGCAGTCTTGACATTTTAGAGGGAATAGTTTTTCTAGTTGATTATCATAAGACTCTTTCAATGATACAAGAGTGGCTAAACCAGTACTTTCATTATTAATAAGAGCAATGATATTACTATCAATAGTACCACTGCCTACTAATTTTTTGTAAGATTCTTCAGTGGCAGATCTTACTGAAGATAAATGTTGTTTACCAACTTCGATGAAATTTGCAATTTCCGGTTTTTGTAAATCCTTAAGAGAATTATAATTTCCTTCTAATTCTGTTAAAGAGGTTTTGTTCAAGTTGATTTTCTCAACAAGTTTTTGAATACCTTGTGTGATTGACTCTGGGTCTTCCTCTTTCATACTTAGTGATTCCACTTGAAAACCAAGGGCTAAGATTAGAGGTGTTAATAATTCAATTAATTTCATGTTGTTTTTATTTTGGTTATTTAAAGTTTCATTAATAATACCAGTGGTATTGTGTTTAGAATCATCTTCACTAAGACTTAATATAGCTTCTTCAACTGGTAGTTTACTCCAATTTTTAAAATCAATATATGATACCCGGTCTTTGATTTCATTTATATCAATTTCATTTTTTTCACTATTACGTTGTATACCTTGATAACGTCTATTAGCATGAATAGCGTTATTTAGTTTACCATTCTTAATTAATTGTGCAAATGGGTCAGCCCCATGTGGTACTAGTGATGTTTCTAAATAGGCTTCTATTCCTGTAGCTATTCTTCTAATCAAAGTACCATCAGCATGAATAGTTCCCATTCTATCATAAAATTCATAAATATTATCAAAACTATGTGATGGTTTCCATGAAAATACAACTGTTACTGAATTAGAGTGAACTGATGGTGGGTCCATTAGAATACCTCTGGCAATCTTTGGGTTACTTTTTGCATCAATCCTAAGTACTGCATTAATACCAGCTGGTATAGTTACACCATCCTGTACCTTAGCATCTTCCCAAAATACTGATTTAACTGAACCAATTTCATTACCAACTTCATCATCATGATTTGGGTATACAGTTTGACCTATTAATAACTTCATTGAAGCTTTCAATATATCAGCTGGGAATTCTGTTGGGTTAGAATTTTTAGCTACTATACAATTTGTAAGCATTCTAAAAACTGGCTCAATATAATCACCATCTTTTGGAACTAAATCCTCAGCTTTTAGATCTGGGTAGAATCTATTGAAATCATTTGAACCACCAAATAGTCCAAAACTTTCAATGTCATTTTTCTTAATTTCTCTAGCAACTACATATTCTGCTAGTTGATCTATTTGTGTAGATTCTGGTTTATGTGGTAATATTACACTATGGCCAGCACCTAAGATCATTGTATCAATAAATCTCATAATTAAACAGGTTTTGTTTTTTGGTCTTTACGTTTTGGGTTAATTTTCTTTTTATCTCTACCAGTACGTTCTGAAGTGTCCTGGTCTTTTTTTCTTTGTTGTTTTTTAGCGGCATCTTCTAATACATCACCAACTGGAATTCTTGGTTCTGGACTATCTGGTTTCTCTTTACCAAATAGAATAGCTACATCTTGTTGACTATATATACCTTGGTTATACAATGCAACTGCTACCCTGGCTTTAATCTCTAAACCTTGTTGAACTTTTAATTCATCTGCTACTGTAGAAGCATGAAAATCTATAGATATTCCTTTATTATTAAAACCGGCTAATCTTAACTCTAGAGTATAAATTTTGGTTAAAATATGTGCAACCATTATCTGTATAATCCTAAGTTGTGAAATCAATTTACTTAACATTATACCAGCTCCACCTTCAGTGTTGGCTGAAGTTACACCAATGATATTTGAACTAACACCTAAACCATTAGCTACTGATTGCTGATTCATTGCCCAAGGTACATTAATATCACCAACACCTTTGTTTGTGGCATTTAGTTTAAATTCATGGTCATCCATAAAACCAACTACTAAACCATCTCTTACACCATCTCTTAATCTATATTTGGTTTCTAATAAATAGTTTTCTAATCTTTGTTTATATGCTGCATCACTTTCACTCCCTTTCTGGGCTGGTTTAGCTACTGTAGCCTCTAAGAAACCTACTAAACCAGCTGTTTCCATTATATTTTTGAAATTTTCTTTCATAACATATTGACCATCTAATGGGTCAAGTGATGGCATGAATGGTGGTACACCATAGGGTTCATCTAAATCACTAAACAAAGAACAATAGAAATAGGTATTCTCATTTAGTTTGATTGGGTCTAAATATCCAACAGATTTTTGATATGGGTGATATCCACCTTTTGAATCTCTTTCAAATACTATACTCTCTGGTTTAATAAAAAGTATATTTTCGATAGTTTTCATATCATCACTAATAGCAGCTTCTGTAGATATTGCACCAGCTACCATTGCTTGAACAATCCATTTAGTAATTATACCATCGATTCCATAAGTATATTTACCCCATTCTAGCGATTTATCTTTCAGATGCTTTCTCATTCTACTAGCTTCTTCAGTAGTATTATATAAGAAATTAATCTCATGACCACAATTAGCTAGTTTAAACATATCTTGTAAAGTAATACCAATATCGGGGTTTACTTTATATAAATCCCTAAGTAATGGTATAATCTCTACTTTGTAATTTGGGTTTACAAATTTTCTTGTAAGGTTCAATGAGGTAAAGTTACCAAAAGTTGAATCATCAGGTTTAGATACTCTACCTGGTGGTGGAGTAGTTACATCATTTTTTCGGGTTGATTCAACAAATTCATTTTGAATTTGTTGATCTTTCTCTTCTTGATTAACAATGGGACTTGGTGATGTACCAAGTTTTAATCTACCATTAAATAATTCTATATACATATTTTAAAAATTTTATACCGGTTGAGTGGTTATATTTGGTTTAGAAGTTTTACGTACCTGATTATAAATAGCTTTACCAAAAATGGAGTCATCCGAATAGGTTTGACCTTCTAAATCTAAATCAACTGAGGAATTTGTTTGTCGTCTTTTACCCATAGCTATTGGCCTACCAGTACTATCATATATGAATGTGTAGGCTTCATTTACGAAGAATGGGTCTTTAATAATCATTTCACCTTCCCTGATATCTTTTTCTAAACCTTCAATTATTAAAGATCTATTTTTACTGGTTGTTAACCAGCCAGGTATTAACTCTTCTTCTGGGTAAGCATTACGCTTTTTCTTCAATAATTTTTTAGAATAATATAAGTTTGGATAACCTTCATCCTGTAAAGCAGTTGTTACTGTTAAACCAATGTCATTAGTCTCTGGGGCTATCAAAGCATAATTATATGCTTCACCTAAATCACCCATTATTCTAGTATATTTATTCAATGGTACTCTACCTTTAAATACTGCAGCTTCTTCCCCAAATTCATCACCAAGGGTAAAAGCTGAGTAGTCATCTGACCTACCAGTAGAACAGTCAGCACCAATTATATACCTTTTATCTTGTGGTTCTTCAAATATAAGAAGTTTACCATTCATCCTTTTCTTTATAGGTTGATAATCAGATAAAGTATCTTCAATAGCTTTTATGTCAGCCAAATCAAATACTGTATTACCTGATGATAGGAAGTCACCATCAATCTCTTGGGCTGTCCTTCTTGGCCCTAGCGCTGAAGCCATGGTTTTATACCATTCTTCATCTCTTTCTGGGTGCATTTGCCAATATAAACGAATTGGATTTAATGGATTTTCACCCATTACAGCATCTACCCAAGTTGAGTGATAGAAATTCCCTACACCGTAGGGTGTATTTTTATTTATAAAGTTAAATTCTTCACCTTTACCTTTGTAGTTGTATGTTATATAACTATGGTGATCTTCTACGGTTATATCATAAATGTTGGCTTCAAACTTTTTAACAACCTCCAATTTTGATAGTTGTACTTGATTACCTCTAGTACCATTAATAATCTTAGATACATAAGACCTAGCACTCTTTAAACTCATTTTATCAAAAACTTTTTTTGATTTGATAAACTTTGTAATACCTAATCTCTTTATTTCTCCAGAGGTTATTCCATCTTTAATGGTAGCTATAGAATCTAAATCACTAAAACCTTTTCCTATTCTAGTTCCTAATTTAAGACCATAAGAATACAAATTGGCTCTTTTAGCATTCTCTTTTCTTGATATAACCTGTAAATTAGTTATCCAATTATGTGATGGTACACAATCTATATGATCTATTACTTGATCTTTTCCAACTTTTTGATTAGAAAAATGTGATAATACTAATTCAGCTACTCTAACCTTTTTGGTAGTTTTACCATCATGTAGAGTTATCCTAATATATCCATCTTTATTTGGTTTTAGGTTCTTCTTAAACCATTTATTGCCCCTTAAGAATTTAATCTCACCCCTATTAGATACCTGGTAATTATCATACCCATTTATAAATTTCCACTCTTCTTTCTTAGGCCATTTAATCTTTGGTGGTGATTGTATTTCTGAGATACCTGTTTTATAAACTATAATACTCTCATGGTTTTCTATAATATCCCTTACAGACATCCAACCTTTAAGTGTGTACAGTTTATGATCTGGAGTACATTTTAAAGTAGTACCAAATTGGTTTCTTACCTTCCATGTTTCTAATTTACCCTTATTCACAGAAGCAATGATTCTTTTCCAATAACCCTCATGTGTCAAAACTTTGAGATTACTTACTAATGATAAATCCACAGCCCCAAATTGTTTAGGACAAATATCTTTTACCCTTAATAAACCTTTATCAGTAATGATTTTAGTACTACCAGTAATACATGAGTTTACAATAGCACTACCACCAGTTGATAACGTTGGGAAAGAAGAAGCCCAAATTACAGAAGCCCATTTTACTACAGCAGCTTCATCTATAACTAATAAACTTAAACCTTCAGATCTACCAGCTTGTTCAGAAGTTGGGATTGATTCAATAAAACTACCATTTGAAAATTCAATTAAAGAAGCTGAACCATATTCTCCAGGTCTACCATTTACTATTGGTGTTTGTAGATACCATGGTAGGTTCTTATACATGAATTTTATTTTCTTCAGTACTTTCTTAGCTACTACATCCTTAATTGAGATAATGTTTATCTTTTTGTTAGGGTGATACATAGCTAACCATAAGCAATACATTGATATCAATTCAGTGATACCAGCTTGTCTAAACTTAAGGATAATATTGAATTGGTGTTTTAAGAATTGGTATAAAACTGAAAACTGGAATGGGTAGAGATCAAATCTAACTTTACCTTTCGTTGGGTGTATTACCTTTATAAAAGATGAAAAGAAGAATGGGTCATTTGTTACTTTAAACAAAATCTTCAATTCTTCTGGGCTTAGATAAGTTTCTTCAATTACTGTTTTCCTGGCCATGGTAGATTATATCTAATTCCTATATATGGTGACAAGTTAAATGACTTTTCAAATTCTGGTATAAAGTAAAATTTAACTCCCCCATCAATTATAATAATACTAGTCTTGTAGTTGATACCTACATCAGTCGAATATATATTTACTAATGGTAAGATGGTTAGTTGTCCATATATAGTAAAATTATTATACCACTTTTTATTTGGTTCTAATGTTAATTTATTACCAGTGTAAATATAGTTATAGTGGAATGGATCTATCTTAAACAATTGAGTTAGTGATTGTCCTTTGGGTGTTAGTAAACTTAAACTTAAATTACTACCACTAAGTTTCATATCAATTAATTTACTTGCATCAGAGAAATTGGTTAAGAAGTTTGATTGGTATTTAATTATATTACCTTTCTCAGTTTTAATACAAATAGTGTCACCTTGTAAATAAGCTGTATCTATTTTTATTACTTCTGGTTTGTAGATTATTACAGTTTTAGGTTTAGTTTCATCTTTATAACCTGATAACTGTTTTAATTTAGATTTAGAGATTATAGTATCAGTAACCTGATTATAATAACTATTATTGGTATTACCATTATTTGGTTTATTGAACATCTTTGATGCTAGTATTATTCCGATTACAAAGGCTGTAATTGTAATTAATAGTACTGCAATAGTCTTAAAATACTTACTTGTCATCATCTTACGTACGCGTATTACTATATACTAATACTTAGTAGTTACGTAGTAACTACTATCTATAGTACGTAGTACTATAGAGTATAGGCTATTACGTATTAGCTATTTATAGGTAATAGTATCTATATAATATTATTATATTTTATTTTTCTTTTTTATAATTTTTTTCTTTTTTCTTTTTTGGTTCTTTTTTCTTTTTCTTTTTTTATTCCTTTTTTCTTTTTAAAATTTTTACTACCTTTTTAGGCTTAGAAATATTTGATTCATTTGTAAACCAATCTGGTTTTGCTTTTTTAAGTTGAATTGCAAACCATAAACCAATTTCATATACTGCACCTTTACATAAAGTTACTCTGCCTTTATTCATCCAATATCGTTGTTTAGTTCTATCCATGTAAATTTTATAATCAGCTGGCCATCCCATAATGATACGAAATTCTTCTAATCCAATTGGCCAACCTAAATGGTTAAATTGTCTTGGGCAAGGTCTGATGGTATGAGGGAATTCATGTTTACGATTACGATATACTCCAGGTAACCATTTCATTTTAAAGGTTGTCATTGGCCAAATAAACATTTTTCTAAAATCTTTATTCCAAAGGTCTTTAACTTCTTCAACTGTTAAATTTCCTTTTTCTGGTTTTCTGTAGTCTATCATTGAGAGTTTATCAGAGAGGTCTTCTATGTAGTTTAAATTTGGACGAGCTTCCTCAAGTATTTGACCACATGTTTTAGGTGTTGCTACTGGGTAGACATCTTTCAGGTGTACCCTATCAAGTTTAAATTTTCTATTAGTTCCTATAAGGATCAACCTTCTTCTATTTTTTTGAGAGTTGCCAAGAATATCAACTGTAATTTCATGAACTATAAATCTATACTCTGGAAACTTCTTCCTCCACTCTTCTATGGTTATAGTGTCCATAAGTTTTGGTAGATTTTCCATTAAAAAAACTTTTGGTTTCAATTTCTCAATACAATCAATATAGAGGTTAAGTGAAGCATCTTCTCTAGGGTTACCAAGTTTTTTCATTCTGGAACGGGCAAACTTACTACTATGTCCACAAGAGGGAGAACCAACTATAACATCTATATCATTTGGTTTATACAAATCAAACACTGTATAAGGTGTTTTGTAAAATGGAATACCCGGGAAATTGAGATTCCATTGTTCTTCATTTTTAGAGTGAAGAATGGCTCTTGGGTCCACATTCCCAACTACATACTCTTTAAGTGGATAAAGTAAAGCCCCCTGAGCTCCACAAACGCCTAAAACTTTCATATATGATTTTTTAATTAAAATTAGATTTTTATATAAAAACCAAATGGTATTGTGGTTAAACTATTAGAAATTATAACTTTTAAAAACAAATAACAAATGAACATCGGTGATGAATTTTTAGTTTCAGGCTCAAATTTTTATGAAAAGGCCAAAATTATTGAAAAGAAGAAATTTAGAGATAAGAAAGTTTATTTACTATCAAATAACATACTTATCAACAGACGTGGTGAACCAGTAAATAGTAAGTTTACTATTGAACCTTATTCTGAAGAAAGGGAGAAGTATTTTAAAACTTTACATACACTTCCAAAGAAGTTTAGTAAGGTAAGTAATCTTACATTAGCTAGGTTTCTTTCATTAGATGAAAAAAGTGTTAAAACCATCAATAAAAAACTAGATATTATTTTGGATATTTTGGGGTTATAATATTCGATTCTACTGTGGTACCTCACTAGATTATGGTAATCTATTATTAATTATAACAATTTAATTTTTTATTTATGGAACAATATTTTCAGTACTTCATGTTAACTTCACCTCTTCTTATTAGAATCACAATTTTCGCTATTATTTTGCTTTTGATTATTGTATATCTTATTGGGTTTATAATTACCATTGGTCTTTACTCAACAGCATACAAATACGCTTTTACTGAAGCTGATAAAAATAACACTTTTTTTAAGATTTTTACATTCTTTACTATTTGGATAACCTCACCAAAACATATCATGGAGTTATTAAAAATCTTATTAGTGACACTTTTTGGTAAACGAAGAAATTAAATTTTAAACAAATGGATAATATAGAAAAAAGAATAAAGCACCTCACTAGCGAAATTATAAAACATAATAACGCTTACTATGTAAACAACTCACCAACAATCTCAGATATTGAGTATGATATCCTTTACAAAGAGCTTTCCCAACTTTTAGAGGAATATCCACAATATTTAACCCATGATTCACCAGTAAATAAGATTACTACTGATAGTAGTAAAGGGTTTAAACAACATACCCATATCAGTAAGATGTATTCGCTTGATAATACTTATAACACTGATGAATTAGATTCATTCCTTAAAAAATCATCTGCACCAGAATATTGTGTTGAATGTAAAATTGATGGCTTGGCTATCGATTTAGTTTATATCAATGGTAAATTTTCTAGAGCAATAACCAGAGGTGATGGTTTGATAGGTGATGATGTTACTAATAACTTCTTACAGATTAATGGGGTACCATTAGATATTGATAAGAAAACTGGTATTATAGAAATACGTGGAGAAGTTTATATCACTAAAGAGCAATTTAAAAAGATTAATTTAAAACTTCTAAAAGAAGGTAAGAAAACATACGCTAACCCAAGGAATTTAGCTTCAGGCAGTTTAAAACTACATTCACCTAAACAAGTTAAACAACGTGGTTTATCTTTTAAAGCTTATGAGGTTATTAGTGATTTTTTTCAAAAACAACATGAGAAATTAAATTGGTTAGAAGATAATGGATTTGACACACCAGATTGGAAAGTAACTGATAAGAATGGTGTTTCAAAGGTTTTATTATCAATTAATTCTAATAAACCAAATTACGACTTTGATATTGATGGAGCCGTAATTAAAGTTAATAGTTGTCAACTACAACAAAAACTTGGTTATAATACAAAAAATCCTAAGTGGGCTACTGCTTTCAAATTTGATACTGAAAGGGTATGTACTACTTTATTAGACATAGAATTTTCGGTTGGAAGAACTGGGGTTGTTACCCCTGTTGCTATATTAAAACCTGTATTAATTGGTGGTACTGTTGTTAAGAGAGCGACGCTTCACAATGAGTCTTATATACTAGATCTGGGCTTAAGCCAGGGTTGTCAGGTTTTTCTCGAAAAAGGTGGAGAAATTATTCCTAAGATAGTTGGTATTTATGGTATTCCTAATAAGGAAAAACAAATACGTTATCCAGCTACTTGTCCATCTTGTGGAAGTCCATTACAAAACATCTCTGGCGAGGTAAAGTGGTTTTGCCCTAATAAAACTAGTTGTAAGTCTCAACTTGTTGAAGCGTTATCTCTCTTTGTTAGTAAGAAAGCAATGAATATAGATGGTTTCGGTGAAGAATTTAGTAAATTAGTAATAAACCTTAATTTAGTAACCAGACTATCTGATATATACAATATTACTTTTGATGACCTTTCAGATATTGAAGGTCTTGGTAAAAAATCAATATCAAAATTACTAAAATCTATACATGATTCTAGAGAAGCACCATTGGAAAACTTTATATATGGTTTAGGTATTCCAATGGTAGGTGTTGTTACTGCCAAGTTATTAGTTAAAAATTTAAAAACCTTATATAAAATTTCAAAATCTAGCCAAAATGAACTTGAACAAATTGAAGGCCTTGGTTATGTTGTTTCATCAAATATATATAACTGGTTTAGAAATAAAGAAAATAGGGAGCTAATAACTTCATTTAGAAGAATTTTAAAACATAAAAAGTATATTTCCAAAGATATTAAAAATAACTCACTAGAAAATAAAAAAATCTGTATAACGGGAACATTTGAAGGTTATAAAAGAGATGATATAATTGACCTCATAGAATCTCATGGAGGTATTTATGTAAATTCAGTTACAACAGATACCGATATTTTACTAAGTGGTGAAGGTAAGATTGGGAATAAACTTAAAGATGCAGAAAAGTACAAAACCAAAATAATACATAACTTAAATTTTTTAACAAATGGAACAAGCGAAACAACAGTTAACTAAAGAACAAAGAGAAGAAGTATTAAAATTTCTTAATAGTGAAACCTTCAAAAAATATGTACAAGCTGAGCTAAAGTATATTGATAGATTCTTTAAACCAGGAAAGCAATATAAATCTAACCCAGTATCTCGTTTAAAAGCCGAAGGTTTATGGGACACAGATAAGATGTATGAACAGATTGTTATTATTTACCGTAATAACGTATTTGGAGATCAAGATGCAAAAATTGAATTAGCTTCTTCATTAAGACAATCATTGGCAGAAATATGTAGCGCGGCTATCGACAAATATTTAAAAGACCAACAAAATTAATTAAATCAATGAGAATCATTAAACCAAGTTTTGAGATACTTACACAAAATCTCAGTAAAGAAGATCTAACTACCTTAAGACTTATAGAAAGAGCCGGTAGAACCTGTTATAAAAGTGAAGAAAATATCAATGATGAAAGTGCTATTGGTTTTGTTGGAGCCAGGTTACATGAAGACCATCATGAATCAATTATTGAACATTCATCTTTAACTATTAAGTTTATATGTGATCGTGGTGTATCTCATGAACTAGTTAGACATCGGTTAGCTTCTTTTTCACAAGAATCAACTAGATATTGTAATTATTCTAAGGGTAGACATGGTAATCAACTCACTTTTATTCAACCACTTTGGGTTTCTGATGAGGATGTTAGTAGTTATTTTAATAATAGTTTAACTGGTGAAGAATCTTGTATTTGGTTGGAAGCTATGAGTAAATCAGAAGAAAGCTATTTAATGTTATTATATTTGGGCTGGAGGCCAGAACAAGCTAGATCAGTACTACCTAATTCATTAAAAACTGAAATAGTGGTTACTGCCAATTTCAGAGAATGGAGATTAATCTTTAAACAACGTACTTCAGAAAAAGCTCACCCACAAATGAGGGAGTTAATGATACCATTATTAGAAGAGGTTAGAAGTAAAATACCAGTAATATTTGACAATTTATAGTTATGAGTTTAAATTTAGTAATTGAAGCACTTACCCCCAGATCATGGCAAAGATATAATTAAGTTTTTCCAAAAATTAGGATATAATACCACCGTTTTTACTGGTTCTAATTGTAAAGAAGGTAATTACAAAAAGAGATTTTATGGAGTAATTAAGGGTAAATTTGGTTGTTACAAACAGATTGATATCAGTAACAGTGTTCAATTACTAAAATTAGACAGAGCTATAGAGATTTTTAAAAAAGAATTAAACAACAGTAAAATGGAAACACCAGTAAAAAAGAAAAGAGGACCACAACCAGGTTCTAAGAGAAATCAAAAACCAGTCATTTTAGAAGAAAAAATAACTAAGGTAGACCAACGGTTAGGTGGTGAAAGAGGTAAATCAGTTCAAAGTATACCACATACACCAACTTCAGTTGGTATGGGTTCAACTAATTCGATTCCACCAAGTATAACATCACCGGTTAAAAGCATTAAAAAACTTGGAGAAGCTTTTAATGAATTAAAAACTGATAAAGAACAAGTAAACCATCCAGCACATTATAACCAATACCCCATCGAAGTTATTGATATGTTAATTGGGATTTTTGGTTTAGAAAAAACTATTGACTTTTGTATTATGACAGCTATGAAATATCGTTTAAGACTTGGTCTTAAAGATGATTTTAATCAGGATCTAGCTAAAGAAAAATGGTATTTGGATAAAGCTAAAGAATTGGATGAGAGATGGGTAGCTATTAATGGTTTAAATAAAACTAGGTAATTATGAGCCATTTTATACAAATACCATTACTACTACAGATTGATTTAGATGTTTGGGAAGGTTATGAAGATGTCGCAACTGAATTAATTGTTGAAGATGCTTTTGAGAATTATATTCCTAAAGATGGCACTAATTTGACTCTAGTTAATAAACCAGAGCCCATAAAACCAAAAACAATAATACTATCTGGATATCAGCCTTTAGATAATTTAGATACATCTAATCCACCAAATGGTGATTATTAAATAGCTATTTTATCAATTTCTAGAACTTAATTTTATTAAAATATGAATAAATATAACAAAAAACAAAAATTAACTAGAGTTAAAATTTTAATACTCTTAATTATAATATTAGTCAGTACAGTTAGTTGTGATGAATGCCATGATTCTAATGGTAAACCTTATAAGTATGTTATTTTTAATGAAAATATCTGGCCAGATGGGGCTTGTCGTACTACAGAAGAAATTATCTATTTAGATAATGGTAGTATTAGGTACTACGATGAACATAGTGGCTGGACAACGTTATCAACTTATACTATAAGAGAACTTAATTGTACTAAATAAAAAATTATGAGAGCAATAATAAATTACATACGACAAGTTTTTTGTAAACATGACTTTGTAGTAGAAGAACAATACACTGATTTTGAAGTAAAATCAGGTACTAAGGTATATATGAGATGTAAAAAATGTGGTTATCACACCAGTCATTGGAAATTTATTTAAAAAGGAATAATGGACACAACAGCAGCAGTATTAATAGAGATTAAAAAGAAATTAGGTATTGAATTACCAAATGATATAGACATTCCTTTGGAATCAACCTTAGATAATTTAGGTTTAGATTCACTTGATAAAGTGGAGGTAATGCTTAATCTAGAAAACTTTTTTAATCTAAACTTAGAAGGTTTATACTTAGAAAATCTATTCTTAAGTTCATCAACGGTTTCTGATATGATATCAGTAATAGAAAAAGCTATTTTACAGAAACATATTGCATCTAAAATTGATAATCACCATAGTTTATCTGGTGCTGAGATGATAACTATCGAAAGAAATAGACAGAATAAAAAATAGTTAATAACATAACAAGCCAGTAATTCGACTGTAGAAGCCAAGGCGACAGCACCATAGGTGTTTGGTAAATGTTAGGAAGCAGCGTTTGGCTTGTTTTTAAATTTTAAAATTATGATTGAAGTAAACGGTTTAAATATTAAAACCATGATAGTAACATTTAAAGATGGTTATGGTGGATTAAAAACTGGTTGTATACTTGATAAGTATAGGGGTATGAGTAATAAACAAATTTATAATGAATTTCCAGATTCAAAGGTTGGAACCAGAGATTGTAGACAACAAGCTTTTGTTGATTTTTATATTATAAAAGCCATAGGTGAAGATAAAATTTATCATATTGAGTGCTCTGATATTGTCAGTGTTAAAAATATACCGGTAGGTGATTAACAATTAAAAAAATAAAATTATGAAAATTGAAAGACCAAAACAATTAGATGAAGTTTTAAACGAAAAAGGTGAATTTGTAATCCCTAAAGTTTCTAATAATGAATTAGACAAAGTTTATGATGACGCCAAGTCAAAATGTATTTCTCAAATTCCTTTGATACCATTAGAAGTTATTTATGCCAAAACCAATATAATTGGTATTCTTGAGGGTAATATTTATAGGATGGATGCTGTAAGGTTAGAAAATGAATCTTATATCCTCTCTTTAGAGAGGGAAATACAGGAAACTATTAAATATGATAACTATATCACTTCTGAGATAACTAAGTTACTAGAGATTAAAGAGGTTATTTTTAAACAAATGGATGTGAAGAATAAAGAGAAAATTAGTCAAGTTGATGATGGTGATTTCAAACCAATTCCATTACAATAATGAAAAAAGTTTTCCAACAAAATACAACCAAAGGCCATGGTGATTGTATGAGGGCAGTGGTTGCTTCATTATTTGAAGATGATATTAAAAATGTACCTAATTTTATAGAGTTAAAAGATTGGTGGCAAGAATTTCTAAACTACACATCTAATAAAGGTTATCTCTTTAGAGGCATTAGATATAATTTAATCAAATTTAATACTACTCCAGAAGATTTATCATTAGAAACAATAAAATCTTCAGAAGGAATAAATGGATTCTTCTTCGCCACTGTTTTCAGTCCAAAATATAACCAAGAAGGTGAATTTAATGGAGTTCTTCATGCAGTGGTAATTGATAAAGATTTTAACATTGTCCATGACCCTAATCCAAATTATGAAGGTTTAAAAGAGTACCCAAAACATGACCAGTATAATGGTATTCTGTATGTTACACTTTTTGAAAAAGAAAAAACACTATGAGTAAGATTTATTATTTAATAACCTTCAGATCTAGAAAAGATGGTGAATCTTACACTAAGATCAGAATTTCAAAAAGTATAGAAATAAAAGATAGGTATCTTAATAAAATGGGTTATGATGTAACTTCATGTGGTCTTGGTTATAATAAATTAGATGACTTGGTTAAAGATGAAGATCTATTTATTTGTAAAGAGTGTGGGCAGATTTCATCACGTAGGTTTAATAACCTATTAAATAATGAAACTTGTATACACTGTTCTATCTGGTTAGGCTTGATAAGTAAAAATAATAAGTCAACCATTATAACAACCACTTATGAAAGATATACTATTTCACCGGATAGTAATGGGCCAGGTTTTAAAGGCTTTGGTGGTAGACAATTCAATATTCAAAAGCTTGATGGTACCGAGGTAGTAACAAAAAATTTATGGTATCAAGGTGTAATCCCAAAAAGGTTTAGACATTTAGTTATCCCTAACGCATTATCAATATAAAACTATGAGTAAGATTTTATTAAAGTGGCTATAGGCTACATCCTATTTGAAGTTATAATGTATTTAGTAATCTCATTCTGGGCCTTACAGCTTAATCCAATTAATTGGTCTCATGATGATAGGTTAGGATTTTCTATATTGACTATTTTTGTTCTATGTATAGCAATAGTTATCTACCTTATAGGTATATCTAAAAAACAAAAATAATGAGTGAAGAGATTGGAAATGGAAAATACTGTGATAGTTGTGGGAAATATGAAATGTATTTAGTTAATACTGAAGACCCAAATGAATCATACTATGAGTGTAAATACTGTGGTAATACAAAACATAATAGCCCATGATTAAGAAGTTATTAGTAAAGAATGGTCAAGGAACATTGAGTAAATGTCCTTATGAAGAAAAAAGAACAATAGGTTTATGGAGTTGTATTCATTTCTGTGAATATTCTAAAGGTGTTGAGTATATTTATTCAACCAAAGGTGATAATAGTATTACAGCCTTAATTATAAGTTGTGACCATGAATTATGTTCAGAAAATACTTTACCTAAACAAATATCTATAATAAAATGAGGTTAGAAGTTTATAAAGACAATCTCAAAGATTGCCCATTTATGAATGGTAGAATGATGGGGTCTAATGGGTGTAGATACCATTGTAAGTTTTCTTCAGATGAAGACTATTCATCTGATTTTCATGGTAGGTTGATTAGTATAATATTTACCTGTTCTCATCCAGATTGTACCAAAGAAAAAATACCTAAGGGTGTTGATATATTAGAATAATCCTAAGGCCCTTAATATAGAGGTGCATTAATGGTCTAGGATTTCCCAGGGCCTAATGGGAGGGTTTAGTATCCATTTACCTTCCCAAGGCCCTTTCTTTGTGCTCAAGGTTTCAGGGCCATTGAGGCTTAGATTATTTTGATGGTTAGGGCCTAAGATATCTAGGAATTTTTTCATCTTGAAATCCTCGATTTTATTGGGCCATTTGG
>Ga0116170_10001885_pt1 | contig 20772 bp, 15 predicted proteins | sample AD_JPNHW1_MetaG_FD_89797 | JGI IMG/M metagenome (GOLD analysis project Ga0116170, IMG submission 89797) | Active sludge microbial communities of municipal wastewater-treating anaerobic digesters from Japan - AD_JPNHW1_MetaG | ecosystem: Engineered > Bioreactor > Anaerobic > Digestate | place...
CTCGGCTCGATCCAGCTTTCCCTTTCCGTGATCCTGTTCCTCTCCCTCGGACTCTGGGTTCGCGTGCAGCGCGACCGAGAGATCGAGTCCGCGAAGGCCGACGCGCTTCGCGCGAAGACTCCGATGCCCGCCGAGGGGAACGCGCCTGAGACACATGAGACAACTACGGAGACCGTTGATGCGGTACCGAGCGAAGTCGATACCAGGACCGTACGAGCACGCGCCATGCGCTACCAGATACTCGTCTACGCGATCTATACCGCCTGCGAGTTCATCGCCGGCCTCTGGGCATTCAGCCTCCTCGTGCAAAAACGGGGACTCGACGCCGCGACCGCCGGTCTCTGGGTTTCCATCTATTACGGTTCGCTCACCGTCGCGCGCTTCCTCAATGGGCTCATCGTTGATCGATTGGGAAACCGCTTTATGATCAAGGCGGGGCTGCTCGTCGCGCTCGGGGGAACGGCGCTCCTATCATTCAGATTCTTCTTCCCCGCGGCCTCCGACCTAACCGCCTTCGCGGGCCTTGTCCTGATGGGCGCGGGCTTTGCACCCGTGTTCCCCTGCATGACCCACGAAACCCCGCGCCGCTTCCGCGCCGAAACCGCGCAGCGGATTATCGGATACCAAGGCGGCGCGGCATGCCTCGGCGGCGCGATCCTACCCGCCCTCGTCGGTTTGATCGGCGCGCACACGACCCTCGAGATTCTGCCCTTCGTGGAAGCGGCGCTCATCGCCTTGACCCTTGCCCTGATCATCCCGCTCGATCGGCTCACCGCGAAGCGGACGCTTTAGCGCGGGAGGACCGCGTAATTCTGCGTGCGTCCCGCCGGGGTAGTATCCCGCATCCACGTGGGGTACGATCCCGCGCGGGGTACGCTCCCGCGCGGTTTATCGCCGCAATCCCGGCCAATTCGAGCGAGGTTCCCGAATAACTGGGCATGACGAAAACGACCGCACGTGGCGGGAAACGCAACCTCGACTGCAACCTCCGAGCAGGGATCCTCCTCGCAAGGGGATTCCTCGCGTCGCTTACCATCAGCCTCATTTCGCTTCTCGCGCTGATCTCGTGCCGGGCGGTCACGGACCCGCTTCGCGGGACCGAGCGGGTGCTCGTAACCCTGCCTGAGCCGCATCCGGCGTGGGTTCTCGCGGCGGGTGGCGCGCCGCCGAGCTATCGCGTCCGGTGGCTCGACTCCGAAGGAGACGCGCGGGAAGTCTCGGGCGTTTCTACCGATATCGAGCTTGAGCTCGAGGCGGGGACATTCACCCCGATCATCGTGGAGACGGAAAGCGAGCGCGCGGGAATCCCCCAGGGATTCCTTCCGCTCGCCGGGGCCGTGTATCCCATCCATGCCCGACAGGCGGGCGACTCGGCCGTCGTCGAGGCGGACTGGATGCGCGGCATCGACGCCGCTTGCGCGGAGCTCGTTTGCCTTAAGGCAAACGGGGGATACGGCTGCGGGCACGCGATCGCCGCGCATTTCAACTGGATGCGCTTCGACGCCGAGCTCGAGAAAAAGGCAAACCCTTTCCTCGTCGACGCGCGATCGGCCGCCGACGCGATCCTCTCGGGGAAGGTGTCGGTCTACGACATCAAGGAACGGAAGCTCTTCGTGCTTTCAGGGGTGCGCGCGACGGGCGGCGTCCCGCACGGAGAGGCGTTCATCCCCGCCTGGCCTCAGGCGCCGGGCAACCCGCTCGAGGGTGACGGGGCCTTCGCAGCGGCGATGAACGGCGCCTTCGCGACGGCGGCGGACGGTTCCTTCGCCGTGAGTTGCCCCGCGGGGATTTCGCGCTGGTTCGGGAAGGACGGCGTCCTGACCGTGAACGCGGAAAACGGAAAACTCGCCTGCGCCTTTTTTACGCGATACGGCTTGCGCGATTGAGCTCCCCCGCGTTACTGTAGACGTACCATGAAACGCACACCTGTACTCCTTCTTGCCGTTCTTTTGTCAATGTCGCTCGCGCCGCTTTGCGTGACGGGCTGCACATACCGAAACCAAGCCGGGGCTAAAGACTCCGACGCGGGGAAATCGGCCGAACCGGAAAAGGCCGCCGCGAGCTGGTACTATTTCTCCGATACGGGAATCCACGCGGCGACGAGCCCGCAGGAAATCCCCGCGCGAAAGTTCACGCCCTGGACCGAGGCGGTCCGCGTCGCGGACGCATGCGTCATCGACGGGACGCCCGCGTTTCTCATCAACCATCTTGGGATCATGACGACCGCGACCGAGTCGGGCGCGGCAGCGCTGCACCAGGAAGGGAGCCTCTTCCCCGCGAGCACCGCGGGGGGGATCTACCGGTCAGGAGAGTCGACCCTCGTTCGCCTTTACCGAAACACCTTCTTCTCGGACGGAAAGGCCGCCTCGGGATCCGATTCGGCGAACGCGTGCATCGCGCGCTACGAAGGCGCGTCGGGAACCTTCACCCCGATCCTCAGCGCACCCGATTTCGGGCTTTCAAAGACCGCGCAATGCGTCGCCCTCGACCGCATCGGGTCGATGTGGTACGCGTCCTTTAAGGATGAGAGCGCGGGAAAGGTCGACTTCGCCTATCTCGAGTTCCCCGCGCTGCCAACCGAGAAGGCAAACGGGATTACCGGGATGCGCCGCATATCGAAGGACGACTACCAAAAGTCGGTGACGCCCTTCGCGTTCAAGGACGCGCCCGAGGCCCTCGTGACCCTCCTTGCGGGGATACCTGCCGATACCGCGTTCAACCTGAAGGTTCATTCCCCGTCGGCCGAGGCCGCCGAAACCTTCGTGCGGGATGGAACCGGCACGCCGGTCGAGGGCACTGCGCTCGTCTCGGGAGAGGAGACCGCGGCGCTCTTCGCCGACGGTAGCTTCTACTTCCGCCCGGCGAAATCGGACGCCAAGGTGGCGCACCTGCAGCTCCCCGCGCTTTCCCGCGGCTACGTGTACACCGATTTCGTGATCGCGGGGAAAAAGATCCTCGCGGCCTGGGAGGAACAGCGGTTCTTCGAGACCGGACGCGCGGGACTTCTGGAAATCTCCATACCCGATGGGGTATACTGACGATATAAGGAACCCATGAAAAACAGCGCTATCCTTGCCGTTTTCTTGACTGTCCTCACCGCGGCCTCGGCCGCCGCCCAAAAGGCAAATCCGCAGGACGCCCCCGCCGGGGCGGCTCCCGCGCAAGAGACGGCCGGTGACAAGCATGAAGGCGCGCCTGCGTCGACCGGATTCTCGCACGTCGAGGCCCTTTCCGGGTATTCGCCATGGAGCTTTTTCGGGGGACTCAACCTCATCATCAACTCGAACGGCGCGGGCGTCACCTTCGTCGGCATCAATCCCGACGGGTCGACGGGAGGCCTTTCGAGCGCGCCAAGCCCCATCGCGGGCTTTCTCGGCGCCGAATATCGGTACCCGATCAAGCGGAACGTACTCATCGCGCCGTCCGTCTCCCTCTATGGGCTCAGATACCTTTGGGCCGACGACCGCGCCCTTCCCGCGGAAATCGAAAACCGCACGGCTTTCGTCCCGACGCTCCTCATCGACTGCCCCTTCCTCTATCGCGTTGAAAAAGGCCGGATGCTCTACACCTTCGGCGGCGGTCCGGGCTTTACGCTCCGCTGGGGCTTCCTCGAGTCCGGCGTCGGGAAAAACGAAAAGAGCTACAGCGAGGACATGACCGCAGGCGACCAAGTCAAGGAAGTCAATAAGTACCTCTGGGGAAGCGGGCGCTGGTTCTATCCCATGATCGCGGGAAGCGCGCGCTACCGGCTCGAAAACGGCTGGGGCGCGGGGCTCAACCTCCGCGTCGGGATCCCGATATTCAACCTCTGGTCGACCCCGAGCGTCCCGTTCTACGACTCGATGATGATCATGGCGGCCCTCGCCATTACCCCTCCGGCAAAAAAAATGGCGGACTCCGACGAGGAATCCGCCAATCAGGAAATGTTGCCAACCGTCCGCGATCAGAACCCGGTTACAGGTCAACCGACCGCGAGGTAACCTTCGCCTGGAGGAATCCGGTGAACGCCTCCAGCGTCATGGTCTCTTGCCTTCCGTCGCGGAAACGCACCGCGACCGTCCGCTCATTCCGTTCCTTTTCCCCGACGACCAGCTGATAGGGAACCTTCAGCGACTGATGCTTGCGAATCTTCGCGTTCATGCGGTCGGTGTCGAGGTCCGCCTTCACGCGGAAGCCGAGCGCCGTAAGCGAGTCGGCGACCTCGGTCGCGTATCCGTTGACCTCGGGAAGGACGGGGATGACGACGGCCTGACGGGGCGCGAGCCAGGCGGGAAAGGCGCCCGCGTAGTTCTCGATAAGGATGCCGAGGAACCGCTCAAGCGAGCCCAAGGCCGCGCGATGGAGCATGACCGGGTTATGCTTCGCGTTGTCCTCGCCGATGTACTCGGCGTTGAGGCGCTCCTTCGAGGGAAGCTGATAGTCGACCTGGATCGTCCCGCACTGCCACTGGCGGCCAAGCGCGTCGACGAGCGTGAACTCGAGCTTCGGCCCGTAGAACGCGCCCTCGCCGGGGGATATCTCGTAGGGAAGGTCCGCCTTCTTGCAGGCGTCCGCGAGCGCGGCCTCGGCGCGGTCCCAGGTGGCGTCGTCGCCGACGCGCTTTTCGGGACGGGTCGAGAACTTGACGAGGATGGTCTCGGGGTCGAAGCCGAAATCGCGGTACATGCCCTTCAGGAGATGGCAGAATTTCGCGACCTCGCTCGGGATCTGTTCCTCGGTGCAGAAGATATGCGCGTCGTCCTGCACGAAGCCGCGCACGCGCATGATCCCGTGCAGGGTTCCCGAGGGCTCGTTGCGGGTGCAGGAGCCGAACTCCGCGATGCGCATCGGAAGGTCGCGATAGCTCTTGGTTCCCTGCTTGAAGATCTCGATATGGCCGGGGCAATTCATCGGCTTGAGCATGAAAAGCCGCTTCTCGCTCTCGGTGATGAACATGTTCTCGCGGTACTTCGCCCAGTGGCCCGAGCGCTCCCAGAGGCTCTGCGGCATGAGGAACGGGGTCTTTACCTCGACGTAGCCGTCTTCCTTGATTTTCTGCCGGACGTACTCCTCAATGAGCCGATAGACGGTCCATCCGTCGGGATGCCAGAATATCTGCCCGGGATTCTCGTCGTCGATATGGAAAAGGTCGAGCGCGGTCCCGATCTTGCGGTGGTCGCGCTTCTCGGCCTCGACGAGCATGTCGAGGTAGGCCTTGAGGTCGTTCGGTTTTTCCCAGGCCGTTCCGTAGATGCGGGTGAGCATGGGCCGCTTCTCGTCGCCGCGCCAGTAGGCGCCCGCGGTCTTCATGAGCTTGAAGGACTGCGCGTTGATTTCCTTCGTGTTCGCGACGTGGGGGCCGCGGCAGAGGTCGACGAAGTCGCCGGTCTCGTAGATCGAGATCGTCGAGCCCTCGGGCAGGTCGTTGATGAGCTCGGTCTTGAAGGGCTCGTCGGCGAAGAGCTTCAAGGCCTCGGCGCGGCTCACTTCCTTACGGGTAAAGTCGAGGTTTTGGGCGAGCAGCCTTCGCATCTCCTTCTCGATCGCGGGAAGGTCATCGGCGGATATCGGGCGGGGAAACTGGAAATCGTAGTAAAAACCGGTGTCGATCGCCGGTCCGATGGCGACCTTCGTTCCCGGGAAGAGCTTAATGACCGCGGCGGCCATAACGTGCGCGGTCGAGTGGCGCACGAGATCGAGCTTTTCGGATTTTGGGGGTACGGTGGAGTTCATGGGCGTTGTACGCTCCTGTCACAAAAGTCCGGCGATCCATGCGGAAAGCCGTCTGCGTCATCCTTTCGGATTCCGCGCGGGGACGAAGCACCGTTCGCCGCATTCGGCTCAGGTTCTCCGCGGTTCCACCCCGCTTCGATTCCCCGTGACAGGGAGCGCGCTCATCGCCGGTAACGCTCAGGCTTGCGGCCGGAAGTAATTTCGGGGCGTACCCGATTTCATCCCAGCGACTCGGGAGTGGTTTTCGGTCCGACCGCCGCCGGGGATCTTCCAGCCCAGAACGCGTGATGCGCTCTATGGATCCCCTCTCTCATGGCGCGGTTTCGGGACGTACTCGTCTCCGTCATCGTCATTAAGCTAACAATACCGCCGGTATGGAATGACTGTCAAGGCGCTTGTGGTTTTCCGTTATTTATCCGATAATTATTCTACTATGGATCAAACTCAGTCTTTCACCGATCAACTATTCCAAGCCGTGATGGAACGCCAGCAAATGTTTGATTCGTTCTTGCTGCCGAAGCTCCAGGAAGAGTTTCGCATATCCCAAAGCGCGGCGAAAACCATTCGGACGGTTTTGGTCAAAAAGGGGATCATGCACGACGATCCCTACAAATACGACAGCAAGATCCAGGAAATCGAGATCCCGCCCGACGACGGCTTTACCGACAACGAAAAGGCTGCGGTCATCGCGCGCCGCCTTTCGCAGTACGAAGCCATGCTCGATTTCATGAACAACTACTATCAGTTTACCTGCGATTTCCTCAACCCGAACCGGATTAGCAAGCTCATCGCGCTCTCCCACGCGTTTTCCTGGGAATCGTTCTCGAACACCTCCTCGCGCCCGAACACGAAGGGGCTCGCCGACTTGATCCTCATCCTCAGGAACGGCGCCGATCCCCTCTCGATCAGCATCGTCAATGACGCCTTAAGCCAACTGAGCAAATCCTCGATCGCGATCGCCAAAGACCTTAAAAACCTCGCGGAGTTCCACAAAGAGCGCTACAAGCTCTCGATCCGCAAGCTCGTCCTTCCCGGCGCGATCATCGACCCGAACTGCCTCGAAACCGGGTATTCCGCCGCCGTAAAGGAAATTAAGCGTTCCTTCGCGATCGCCATGAAGGACCAGCCGTTTTATACCGAGCTCGTCGAGGAGATCCTCAAGGAAGACCATTCGCCCGACCATGCCGTGCTGCAGCAGGACCTCCTCGCCCGGCTTACGACGCTCAAGCAGGAATCGGGCAAGGCGCAGCAAGCCGAGAATTTCAAGCCGGTACTCATGGACGGAATCCGCACGGTCGGTTGCGTATCCCCGCAGCTCGATGAGATCGCGGAGAAGCTCGCCGAGAACCAGAGCGTCCTCCAATCGATGCACGAGGGCTTTTTCCAGCGGCTCGCGCAACTCCTCCGCAAGGCATTCAATCAGCCCGAGGCCGAGCAGGACATCAGCATCACGACGATCGACCCGATTACCCAGACCGGCAAGCGTGAGAATGTAAAATTCGTCCCGTTTCTTGAGGATCTCAAGAAACGTTCGCGCGTCTATACGGGTTTTACCGTCAGAACGTCAGCCTCGTACCAGAAAATCGAATTGATGGACGAAAAGCAGATCCTTGACCTTTTGACCCGGCACGTTGCCGAGCTTGGAAACATCCTGAAGACGTGCGCCGGCCTCGACGACTACTTTAAGCAGGCCGCGAGCCCGGAGATCCGGGAGCGAATCAGGGGCATCAAGGTCGAGATAGCCGCGATACGCAACAGCCTGGTACGGGCCAACCAATGCAGGGCCGAATACGCCTCGCAGGTTGAAGAACAGCAGCAGCTGAAAAAACTGGGGATAACCAATGTCTGATTTCCGAACGATTCTTCTCTCGGCGCTGTGCGCGCTCACCGTTTCCGCGCAAGGCGCGTTCGCCGCGGGAGCCTTCGATCGGGCGCATAAGGGAGCCGAAGGGCAACCCGCGACGGCTCAGGCAAAGGAAGCGAAAGCCGACCCTTCGGCCGAGGCTGCCGTCGGCCGGCTTTCCCCCGTAAGCGACTTTCCCCAGGGCGAGTTTACGGTAAATATCTCCGACCATTTCCCCGACTGGCGACCCTATAAGGCGTACAACGCCGACGAGGCGCAAATCCTCACCGCCGTCTACGAGGGGCTTTTCGTCTACGACCCGTGGAACATGGACCCGATCCCGGCGCTCGCCGAATCGTGGACCGTTTCCGACGACGGGCTCGTCTGGACCTTTCGGATCCGCAAGGGCGCCGAGTTCGAGACCGGCGAGCCGATAACCGCGGGGATCATCCGCGCGTCCTGGCTCAACCTCCTCAACCCCGCCCTCGGCGCCCCCTACGGCTCGCTCCTCGACCCCATCAAGGGCGCGGCCGACTATCGGAACGGCGTCGAGAAGGACCCCGAGAAGGTCGGCATCGCCTGCCCCGACGACGCGACCCTCGTCGTGAGCCTCGTCACCCCGACGGCGCACCTTCCGAAAATCCTGTGCCATCACGCCTTCTCGGCGGTGCATCCGTCAAGGCTTGCAGCCCCCGAGGTTACCGAGAAAACGGTCCCGGTCTCGAGCGGCCCGTATCGCGTCGAGTCGGTCACCGCGGACGGGATACGATTCGTGAAAAACGAGCACTACTGGGATCGCGACCGCGTGGCCATTCCCGCGATCAACCTGATCGTTTCGAGCGACGCGGAGGCGATAAGCGACCGCTTTAACCGGGGAGAGATCAACTGGCTCGGCGGCTCGGTGCTCGTCGACCGCATCCTCGATCCCCATTCAATACACGTCACCCCCATGTTCTCCACCGAGTACTTCTACTTCAGGAGCATCCGCGGACCGTGGACCGACAGCCGGGTACGCAACGCCCTCCTCCTCGCGATCCCCTGGTCCGAGCTTCGCGCCGATTACCTCATCCCCGCGACGACGCTCGTGTTCCCGATCGCGGGCTACCCCGAGTTCAAGGGCCTCGAGAAACAGGACATCGACGGCGCGAAAAAGCTCCTCGCGGAGGCCGGCTACGGCGAAGGTCATCCGATGGATACCGTCGTCATCCGCATCCCGGAGTCAGACGCCTTCATGAAGCTCGCGACGACGCTCAAGGGCGCCTGGGACAAGATCGGGCTCAAGGTCGATATCAAGAGCCTCCCGGCGAACGAATACTACGGCACGCTCCGCAACGACGACTATAGCGTCGCGATCACCTCATGGATCGGGGATTTCGCCGACCCGCTCGCGTTTCTCGAGATGTTCCGCCCGAAGTCGAGCCTCAACGATTCCGGCTGGAACAACGCCGATTTCGAGGCGCTCATCGTCGACGCGGCGGCGCAGAAGGACATCAAGGCGCGCTACGCGAAGCTCGCCGAGGCCGAGAAGCTCCTCCTCGCGCAGGGCGTGATCATCCCGATCGCGCATAACCCCGCGCTGAACGTCATCGACCTCAACGGGCTCGCCGGATGGTATACGAACCCGCTCGACGTGCATCCCTTCAAGTTCATCCGCTTCGTCCCGGCAAAACCGCTTCCCGGCGTCGCCCTCCTCCCCTGACCGGGGGACGGCGACCTTTGACCATGGCCCTTTTTTGTGCTATATTGACAAGGATATGAGCAAATCTACCGCTTTTAAGGTGAACCAGAAGGTTGTCTATCCGAGTCAGGGCGTCGGCAAGATAAACGCGATTAAAGAAAAATCGTTCAAGAACGAGATGATCCCCTACTACGTCATCTACCTCGAGGTTTCCGACATGACCGTGATGGTTCCGGTCGCCAAGGCCGAGGAACTCGGGATCAGGGCCATAGTCTCGAAAGAGGAAGCCCAGAAGGCGCTCGACCTCATTTCCGAGGACTTCGAGCCCATCCCCTCCGACTGGAAGCTCAGATATCAGATCAACCTCGACCTCCTGAAAAAGGGAAGCGTCATCGACATCGCGACGATCGTCCGATCGCTCTACCATCGCAGCAAGGTCAAGGAACTCCCGATCCTCGAGCGGAAACTCTACGATTCCGCGCGCAAGCTCCTTGAGGACGAGATCACCTTCTCGCTCAATATCCCCCGAGAGGAGGTCGAGGCGCTCATCCATACGCACCTTGAGCCGCTCGGCGACGCCGCGCAGCACCCCGCGAAGGAACAAGCTTCGCTCGACGACGACGACGAGGAATTCGTCGACAACGACCTCGCCGAAGAGGAAGACGTCGACGACGCGGACGACGCGGACGACTGACGTTCGGTGAACGCCCTCGTGCTGACGGCCGCCGGTAGCTCGACGAGAATGGGCGGCCACGAAAAGAAGGAATACCTGACGCTCTCGCGCGGTCCCGAAGGCCGGGTGAGCGTTCTCTCCCAATCCCTCCACGCGTTCCTTTCAACGAACCATTTTTCAATCATTGTCATTACCGTGCCCAAGGATGGGGAAGGCGCCGCGCGCGCCGTTCTCGCCGAGGACGCGCGCATCGAAACGCTCCTCGCCGCGAGTAAGGCCTCGCTTTCCTTCGCGGAAGGCGGCGCCACGCGGCAGGCCTCCGTCCTTTGCGGTCTCGAGCGAATCCTCGAGGAGCGCGCGCGGGCGTCGGAATCGCGGCATGGGCTTGGTTCCGAGGCCCGTGATGATGACGCAGGCGACCTCGTGCTCGTCCACGACGCGGCCCGCCCCTTCGTCTCGAAAGGGATAATCGAGGACGTGCTCAAGACCGCGAGCGAGCGAGGCGCGGCGGTTCCCGCGATACCGCCGGTCGACACCCTCAAGGAAGTCGACGGTTCGGGGAGAATCACTCGCCATCTCGACCGCGCATCCATCGCCGCGGTACAGACACCCCAAGGCTTTAGGCTCGACGCGCTCGTCGCGGCGCACCGCAAGGCCTCGCTTGACGGCAAGGCGTATACCGACGATACCGAGATATGGGGCGCGTACGCAGGCGATGTTTGGACCTGCCCCGGCGCCCGCGAGAACCGAAAGATTACCTACCCAGGAGACCTTCCATGATTCGAGTTGGCCTTGGCTATGACCTCCATCGGCTCGTCGCGGGTCGTCCGCTTATCCTCGGGGGGATCGAGATTCCCTTCGATCGCGGCGAGGACGGGCATTCTGACGGCGACGCGCTCCTCCACGCGATCACCGACGCGCTCCTCGGCGCGGCCGGTCTCGGGGACATCGGCGAGTTCTTCCCGCCCTCCGATGCCCGCTGGAAGGGAGCCGACTCGAAGAAGCTTCTCGCCGTCGCGTGGAGCAAGGTCCTTGCCTCAGGATGGGAACTCGAGAACCTCGATTGCGTGCTCGCGCTTCAGGCGCCGAAGTTCCTTCCGTGGAGAGCCGAGGTGTGCGCCTCGATCGCGCATATCCTCGGGGTCCCGAGCGATCGCATATTCGTGAAAGCGAAAACCGGCGAGGGCCTCGGGCCCGTCGGCGCGAGCGAAGCGGTTGAGGCGTGGGCCACCTGCCTCCTCACCCGCGACGAAGAAGAGTAACCATCAAGCGGCGCTAAACGCGCGCGACGACCTAAAAAAAAGACCGACGAAACCCGCCGGTCTTTTTTATTTCCATTCAGCATTCTACGACAACGCTCACGTCATCGTTATTTTTGCGGTATGAGTTGCCTCATTTCTGAGGCAACTCAAGGATCAGCTCTACCTCGCCGCGCGAGAGATGGAGCGCGCGGGCGATCTCGTCGACCTTCCAACCCTGATGCGCGAGCTTCACGACGTTTTCGCGGATGCCGATGGGCGGCGCCCCCTTGGTCTTCTTGGCGCTGCCCTCGTCCTTGAGGAGATCCCCGAGGAGCTTGAGCTGATCCTGAGACTGGCGCGATATCTCGTCGAGCCGCGTCTCCGTGCGCGCGAGCCACTCGCGCGCGGTCTGCATCTTCTCGGTCCGTTTCTCGACGTCGTCGAGGATCGTGTCGAGCGCGGAAAGCTTCTCGACCACGAGGGACACGCGTTCCTTGTTCTGGAGGAGCTCGTCGATGTTGCCCTTGACCTCGGCGAGGGCGCCCGGCACGTCCGCGAGCTTTCCCTTGCATTCGGCGAGCGAAGTCTCGATCGCCTTGAGGTTCTCGAAGGCCTTGTCGACGCCATTCGCGGTCTGGTCGAGGACGAGCGCCTTCTTGTCGAGCCGCTCGTACCGGGCGTTCGCCTCGGTGAGGCTCTCCTCGAAGCGCCTGATCTGAATCTGGTACTGCTGTATGTCGTCGTTCGAGAGCGTGAGCTCCGATATCTTGCGGTCTATGGTCTCGGAGAGCCCGAGGAGCTTGTTGAAGTCGGCCTCGAGGATGTCGATGCGCTTCTTCTCCGCGGTGAAGCGGGTGACCTTCTGGCTCGCCTCTTCCTCGAGTTTTCGGATCTTGGCGTAATGCTGCTCGAGCGTGTTCATCGTGTCGCGGTAGACGTCGAGCCGCGATATCTCGTCCTTGATCGCCTGGATGTCGGCCTCGAGCGTGCCCTTGAGCTCGTCGGCGCGGTCGAACACCTTCGTCTGCGCGATGAAGGCCTTTTGCTTGCGGTCGATTTCCTCGAGGGTCTGCGAGAGGCTCGCGGTATCCGACTGTAGTTTCTGGAAGAGCTTCTCGCGGGTTTCCTCGACGCTGTCGCGGACTTCCTGCAAGGTAGCGCGGGAGGCGCGCACCGACTGCGCGGTCTCGGCGCTCATGCCCTCGTACGCCTTCGAGAACTCCTCGAGCGCTTCCTTCGACTTCCGGTCGAACTCGGCAGAGGCGGAGGCCATGCCGCCCTTGAGGGACTCGAGCGAGTCCTTGAGCGCCTTCCGCTCGAGCGCGGTCTCCGCGACGAAGTCGGCGTAGCCGGTCTTGTGCGCCGCCTCGAGCGAGGCGATCTTCTCGGCGAGAAGCGAGCGGGCCTCGGCGAGCTGCTGGTCGTTCTTCGCCTGCCACGAGCCGAAGTCGCTCTTGACCGAGGTGAGAACCGACTCCGCGTCGGCGCGCGCGGCCTCGACGGCGGCGGCGTATTCCTTCGTGCGGGTCTCGATCTCGCGTTCCTGCTTTCGGAGGAGTTCCTGGACGGCGAGGGCGTGCGCGTTGAACTCGTTCTGCGCGCCGGTCTCGGCGGCCTTTCGGGCCTCCTCGAACTCGCGCTTGTATTGCTCGGCGAACGCGCGGATCGACTCGTCGCTCGCCGTGATCTTCTGCCTGAGGCTCGTCTCGACCGAGGCAAGCTGTTCCGTGAGGCGGTCGGCCTGGGCGCGCGACTGCTCCGCGATCGCGGCGACGCGCTCCTTGAGCTGCAGGGCATAGGCCGCCTCGACGTCCTTCCGCTGGCCCTCGCTTTCCCCGGCGAGGGTCGTGAGCCGCTCGTCGACGTCCGTTCTCCAGCGCTCGAGGGACGCGTTGATGGCGTCGCTCCGCTTCTTGAGGTCGGCGAAGAAGTCGTCCTCGAAAACCTTGAGTTTCTCGGACACGTTGTCGTAGGCCCGGGACTTGAGCTCGTTGAGCTCGCCCTCGAGGCCGGCCATGCGCGCGTGGAGCGCGTCGCCTTGCCCGATAAGCGCCTTCTCGAAGGAGTCGCGCTTCTCGCCCTGCTCCCGCGCGTAGCGCTCGAAGTCTTCCGTGACGCGCGATTCGGTGTCGCCCATGACCGCGCGGAGCTGACCGTCGAGCCGGTCGACGTCGCCGATGAGGCCGTCGAAGCCGGAGAGGCGATATTCGACGTCGCGCCGGTAGGCTTCCATGTTCTTCTCGATCTCGGCGACGCGCTTTTCCGAGAACGCGAAGGCGTCGCGGGTATCGCTGTCGAGCTGCGCGATCTCGGCCCGGGTCGTCTCGAGGAAGGCGCCCGCCTCTGCCTGCCAATCGGCCTTGAAGCCCTTGATGAGCTGCTGCGTCTCGGCGAGCTTTTCCTTCGTCTGTTCCTGGAGGGTTTGGGTCTTTTCCTCGATGGCGTCCTTGTATTTCGCGAGGCGCTCGCCGGCTTGTTCCTTGAGCTTCTGGAACGCCGTATCCTCGAGGGTATCGGCGCGCTTGGCCGCGGCGTCGAGCGCCTTCTGGTAGATTTCCTTCATCTTCTCGCCCGCGCTCGAGGCGAGCTCGGAGCCGCTCTTGTGGGCGGTCTCGACCCTCCGCTCGAGGTCGGCGATGGTGACCGAGAGCTTTGCGAGGGTGTCGGTGTGGATGGCCGAAAGGGATGCCTCGTTGTCGCGCGCGAACTGTTCCCTGAGCGCGGGAATGCCCGCCTCGATGTCGGCGAGCTGGCGCTGGGAGGCCATGAGCTTCTTGCCGAGGGAGTCGGCGAAATCGGACTCGCTCGTGATGCGCGAGAGGTTCGTCTCGGCCGTCGAAGTCATCTCGAGGAGCTGCTTGATCGTCGCGTCGTAAGCCTCGATCTGGCGGCCGAATCCCTCGACCGCCTTCGTGCGCTCAAGGAGGCCCGCTTCTTTTTTCTCGAGGTCGTCCCGGATCTGCTCAAGCCGCTTGACGGCGGCGACCGCCTTCGCCTGCTGGACGTCGAGGGCGAGCGAGGACTCGTCGAGCTTGCCCGTCCGATCCCTGATGAACGCCTCAAGCTCGTCCTTCAGCCGGTCGCCGAACTTTTTCGCCTTCTCGAGGGAGCGGTTGTTCCGGTCCATCTGGCGGAAAATGACGATAAGCGCGACGGATATGCAGAGGGTCACGATATTGCCGGGAGAAAAGAAATCCATTACGGGTCCCACCCTTTCGTACTGAATATGTAATGGTTTATTCTAGCACAATCCGGGTCAATTGGCGATAGGACGAGAAGGAAATGTCGGCGCCGGGGGCGGTGAGCCCGAAAGCGCGCGCGACGGGGTTGATGATGCACGCGGTTTTCATCCCGCAGGCGGAGGCTCCCTCGACGTCCGAGCGGACGGAGTTCCCGACGTAGAGGATGCGCTCGGGCTTGACCCCGAGCCGCCCGGCGAGGGCCATGAACGGCACGGGCGAGGGCTTGAGCGCGCCCGTTTCCTCGGAACCGAGGACGACGTCGGCCAGGGCCGCGAGACCCCAGATATCGCCCTTTTGCGACGGAAGGAAATCGGAGAGAATCCCGATCTTGAGGCCCGACTCGCGGCACCGGCGAAAGCATTCGTCGGCGTGGGGATAGGGCCTCACCCGCGCGAAAAGGGGCTTCCATCCCTCGTAGACGAGCCGGTCGAGTATGATGCGGGCCTCGTCACCGGGAATCCCGAGGCGCTCGCCCAAGAGCCCCGCCTGCCAGCCGAGGAAATCGGCGTGCGGGACGCCGGGGTTCGCGCGCTGCCAGGCGCGCACCGCGTCGCGGGCATGGCCGAACCCGGCGAGAAAGCGCGCGTGCCCGAGGAGAAAGGGCCCGAGGCGGCGGTAGAAGGACCAATTGGAATACAGGGTCCCGTCGATATCAAAGGCGATGGCGTCAATCCCGGCTCTCATTGCATTTTTATACTATAGAGAAACCGGGCTTGTCCATCCTGAGCGCTTTTCTCGAAGCGCCAGCGGGAGAACTCCTTGGTGAGATAATCCCGTATCTCGGGGGAGAGGGCAGCCTGCGGGGTAAAGCGCACGAGGGCCGAGGGGACCGATCCGTCCGCGAGGACGGTGAAGCTGACGGTGACCGACCGATTGGAATCGACGGTGCGCGCGAGGCTTTCGGGAAGGGTGATCGCCGGGGACGCGGGATAGAGGAGCCTCCTTGGGGAGCCCTCGAACGCGAGCGACGACACGGTCGAAACCGCGCCTGAGCCTTGGCTGCCGGATGAGGTCGCGGTGGCGCTCCCCGCGCGCGCGGAACCCGTTTGCCCCGCGACGACGTTTGCGCTCGCTTCGCCTGACGCGCCGCCTGAGCTCCCCGTCGCTAGGGCACCCTTCCCCGCCGCTCCGGCGATATCGCCGAGGGCGCGCGAGGTTTCGGCGCTTGCCGCGCCTTGAGTCCCGGCGGCTTTCTTTCCGCCAGAGGAAGCGCGAACGGGCTTCGCTTGGGGATGCTGCACCGCGGCGACTGAGCCTTCAAGTTCGGGCGTGGTGGCGGTCGCCGTCTCAGAGGCGCTTCGCGCCTGGGTCGCGCCCGCTTCGGTCCCCGCAGTGCCAAACTCGAGGAAATCGCCGGAGGTGTCCGTTCGTTTCGTCGGTCGCGTTTCGGGCGCGAAGTCCGGGATGCCGAGGCCGGTAGACGGGCTCGGCGCCGCGCGCTGCGTTTCCGAGCCCGAGGTTGCGGAAGCCGCAGTCGCCCGCGCGGACTTTCCCGCTTTGGGGCTTGCAGCCTTCGCGCGTGGGCTCGCGGCGCTTTCGCTCACCGCGGGCGCTTGAGTTTCCTTCCCTGCCTTAACCGCCTTTCCCTCCCGCGGGTCGGGTGCGAGGGTTATCGTCACCGACTGAAAGGCTCGCTTCGGCTCGTGCCGCTGGGCGAGCGGGACGAATACCGAAAGCACGCACACGAGGGCCCAAAAGACCGCCGAGATGACGAGGCTCCGCGAGAGCCGCCGCCGGTCGTTTCGATCGGGGTCCGCCGAAAGGGAGGAGGATAAAATGGAATTGGTGAAGCCCCCAGACGCGCTCATGGCGTGCGCGTCCTAAGGTTCACGCCGGTATAGCCCGTTCGCCTGAGCGAGTCGAGGATCCGCACGATCGTGCCGTTCGGCACCGTCTCGTCGGCCTCGAGGCTCACGGGAACGCTCGCGCGGGGACCCGCGGTCGAAAGCTGCCCGAGCGCTTGGTCGAGAGCGTCGACGGAAACGGCCTTCTGATTGAGATACAGCGAACCGTCGGCGCTCACCGCGATCGTGATGCCGTTCGTCCGGTTCGACTCCGCCGTCGTCGACTTCGGGAGCGCGAGGCTGATGCCGGGCAGGACCGCGAAGGTCGTCGACACGAGGAAGAATAGGATCAACTGGAAGACGACGTCGATCATCGGCACGAGGTCGACGACGGCGCGCGCCTCGAGCTTACGCTTGAACTTCATGCTTCTTTCTCTCCGCCGCGAGGAGGAGCACGAGATCGCTGACCGAGGATTCCATCTCGGTCACCATCCGGTTTACCTCCGCGATAAAGTAGTTGTAAAACACGACGGCCGGTATCGAGACGATGAGTCCCGCCGCGGTCGTGATGAGCGCCTCCGCGATCGCGCCGGCGAGGATCGCCGGGTCTCCCATCGAGCCCATCGCGCCGATGACGCCGAAGGCGCGGATGTTTCCGGTGACGGTCCCGAGAAGGCCGAGCAGGGTCGAGATGTTCGCGATCGTGCCGAGCGTCGAAAGGTAGCGTTCGAGCCGGGGAACCTCGCGGTTCGCCTGGTTCATGACCGCTTCCTTGATCGCGCTATCGGAGTACTCGCGGTACGCGATGCCCGTCTTCATGAGGCGGGACACGGGGCTCTCGACGGTGTCGCAAATCGCGGCGGCCTCGTCGTAGTGCTGCTTGTCGATGCTCGCCCGCACCCGCGGCAAAAGGTCGCGCTCGCCTTTCTTGACCGCGCCGAAAAAGAGGAGCCGCTCTATGATGATCACCGTCGCGATCACCGCGCAAAGGCCGATCGGTATCATCACCGGTCCGCCCGAAATCAAAATCGCCAACATGGTTCAACCTCCACAAGTAATCATAACGTAGGACACAAACTATCGGATGGGCGCGAGGCCCGCAAATCCGCTAAAAATCGACGCGTCCCGAAAGGGTCACGGTCCCGCTTCGCTCCGCGTAGATCCCCTCTCGCTCGCGCAGATGGCCCGTCGCGAGCGGGAGCGCGTCGTCGACTGAAAGGGTAAGCGCGAACGCCTGTGCCGGCCGCACGGTCCCCGAGACCCCGAGGAAGGGATACTCGCCCGAGTCGAGCGGTACAGACGCGCGCGCGGTCGCCTCCCAGCGAGCGCGTACGACGCCGACGGGTTGAAGTCCCGCGGCGTCACTTCGCCCCTGCACGTTCCCCGGCTGCGCGTTCCCCGGAAGCGCATTCCCCGCGCGGTCGAAAACCGTCAGCGAGCCGTCGAGGGTATGGAGCGTCTCTCGGTTCAGGCGGTCGAGCCATTCGTCGGTGACCCCGCCCGTCGCGATCAAGCCCGGAGCGCGCCACTCAAGATGCGCCTTCGTCGCGAGGCTGTCACGGGAGGCGAGCTCAAGCGGGATGAGCGCCGTCGCCGGATCGGCCTCATCCGCGAGTATCAGGATGCCGCGATCGAAGGCGGTCGCGCGATACGAGGCGCCGATGACGAGGACGACGGGGTCCGTCACCGCGAGCGTCGCCTCGCCCCTGACGTTCCAGTCCGCCGAGTGGAAGGGGACGCCCGAAAGGAGCGCGAAGGGCTCGGCATTCGCGAGCGCGCGCGGGTCCTGCCGGTCGGCCGACAGGCCGCCCGAAACCTCGGCCGAGCGGAGAAGCCCGTTGTCCGCCGCGTAGCGGGCGGAGAGGTCGAAGGGGACGAGCGGATCGGCGTGAGATTCGACGAGCGCGCCGACGCGGGCCCGAGCGCTCACCGGTCCCGACGCGAAGCCGAGCGAGAGCGCGGCCTCGGCGCTCTTTGCGTCGGCGGGGTCCTGATCGGCGACCGAGTCGTAGCCCGCCGCCGCGCTCAAGGCCGCGGTAAACGCGCCTCGAGCGACTTCAAGCGACGCGCGGGGCGCGAGGGCGAACCCTGAGTAATCGGCGATCTCGGCGGTCGGCGCGATCTCGCTTCCCGGCCGCTCGGCGAAGGCGTCGTGAACCGAGCCCGCGAAACCCGCGCCGAAGGTTACGGTCCCGACGGGAGAATCGCGGGTAACGCGGCCCATCGACGAGTCCCAGGAAAGCGCGCGATGGGTCATCGCGTAGTAGTCGGCGTTCCGATCCTGAAAGCCGTCGCTCCGGTCGGAAACAGAAACCGCGAGGCTCGCATTCCCCGATGCCCCTGAGCCGAACACGCGCGCGTCGGCCGAGGTTTCGCGGTCGAAGAAGCCGTCGCCAGGGTCCTTTCTCCCATACCCGTCCGCGGCGTCATGGCGAAACCCGAAGGAGAAGCCGGGATACCGCCCCGCGGCACGGGCGATGTCGATCGAGCCTTGAAGGAGCGCGGGGCTTCCGGCGCCGAGAGACGCGCTTCCGTGAAGTCCGTCATCGCGCGAGTCGTCCGATCCCGATTTCGCGGGAACGCTTTCGGGCACGGGAGCCACAGGCGCAGGAACGGGCGCTGGGGTCGGAGCGGGCGCCGGGGGTGCCTTGGGCCCAATGTCGGGAATCTCGACCGGGGCGGGGTTCGCGATCGGCGGAAGGGCCTGCGCGGGAACCGAACTCCCCGAGTCCTTGATGCGCGACTCGAGATTCGGCACGGCGACCTCGTCCGCCCGAAGGGCGGGCGCGCAAAACGCGAAGCACGCGAGCGCGGCGAGTGCCGCCGAAAAGCGGCGTCTTGCGGCGCGTGCGCGAGATAATACGAAGCGCGATGAAGCCATATCAATAATCATGAATGGAACTCCCTTTTCTCTAGGATTATTCCGGCCGGGCCGACTGGAGCAGGAGTTCCGCGCGGCGCGTCCACGCGGAAAGCGGCCAGGCCTTTTCGAGGGTCTCGACGGTTTTCTTGGCGTCCCCGTCGAGCCGAGCTTGCGTGAACGAGTCGGCGGCGCCGTAGAGCGCCTCGGCGGCCCGCTCGCCGTCGAGGGCGGCGTAATACGAGCCCGCCTTGAGAAGGGTTCGCGCGGCGTCCCGCGGCGATCCATCATCCCGAAGCGCGTTCCCAAGGAGCGCGAGGCTCGCCGCGTAGGTTCTCCGGTCCTCGGCCGAAAGCCCGTCGGGGGAATCGGGGGCGCGCGCGGCGATCAGGGAAAGAACCGACTTGGCGTTTCCCCGCGAGCCGTAATCGGCGAGATAACGGCGCGCGAGCGCGAGGCCCGCCGCCCGACCCGTCGCCGTCGAAGCCTTTCCCTCGCGCTCCCACGCGGAAACGAGGGACGCGACGTCCGGGCTCTCGCCCGATTTGAGGCGCCTGAGGGTCTCGAGCGAGTCGGGAACGCCGTCAAGGCGCGCTTCCTCGGGAAAGGCCTTGAGGTAGGATTCGGCCGCGCGCGACGCCGCGGCGAAGTCCCCTTCGGCCCGGTAAGCCTCGACGAGATTTCCCCACGCGCGCGGGGCCGCGGAACCCGTCGGGTATTTTTTGAGGTAATCCTCCCACCATAGGATCGCGAGGTTCGTCTTTCCCGCGCGCGCGTACGACTCGCCGCCGAGCGAGAGCGCCGAATCGAGGAACTGACCCGTGGGCCATTCCTGCCGATAGCGCGCGAAAAGCTCGGCGGCGCGCGGCCATTCGGACGCGATGAAGCGCTGCTCGCCCGCGCGGAAGAGCGCGTCGCCCGCGAGCGGGTCCTTCGGGAAGCGGTCGGAAAGCGAAAGCCAGCGCGACTCCGCGAGGTCCCGCTTTCCCTGCCTGAAGGCAAGGTCGCCGAGGAGGTACGCGGCGCGCGCGGCGGAGGGCGTGAGCCCAGCGGTCGCCGTGCCGTCGGCGACGCCCGCGAGCGCGGCTTCCGCGCGGTCAAAAAGAGAGCGGTCGGTCAGGACCGATGCCTTAAGGATGAGGGATTCTGCGAGCTCGGGTTTGCTCGGGGCAAGGGCGACCGCGCGCTCGGCGAACGGGAGGGGATCGGCCCCCGACTGCGTCGCGGCGAGCGCGCAGGCGGTCGCGGCCTGCCATCCGCGTTCATGGCCCTTAAAGGCATCGAGATAGCGGGAAAGCTCGCGAATGGCGTCCGCGGCCCGGCCGAGTCGGTAGTGGCTCCAGCCGAGGTAGAACGCGGCCCACGGCGCGTACGCGGGGAACTTCGCGTCGTATGACGGCGAGAAGCGCGCGAGCGAGCGGGCGGCGAAATCCCACTCGCCCGATCGGACGGCGGCGAGGCCAGAAAGGTAGCGCGAGAGGGCGAATGCGTCGGGATCGGCCGTTTTCAGGTTTGGGTTTGCCGCGTCGAGCTTTGCGCACATCGCCTCGACGGCGCCGCGCTCGCTGGTCGATGCGCCCGCCTCTCGGAACCACAGGAGCCAAAGAAGGGGGTTTTTCGCCGAGCCGCCCTTGATCCGCTCGCCGACGAGGGCGACGCCCCGGTCTCGGTCCCCGGTCGCGATCAGGGATTCGGCGAGGCGATAGTATACCCGGTCCGCGATCGGCTCCGGGAGTTTC
>Ga0116170_10001887_pt1 | contig 20761 bp, 17 predicted proteins | sample AD_JPNHW1_MetaG_FD_89797 | JGI IMG/M metagenome (GOLD analysis project Ga0116170, IMG submission 89797) | Active sludge microbial communities of municipal wastewater-treating anaerobic digesters from Japan - AD_JPNHW1_MetaG | ecosystem: Engineered > Bioreactor > Anaerobic > Digestate | place...
GAAACAAGCTTGCCAATGGTCATCCTGGATTTTACGACGCCATCAATTTGAATGACTGGGGCTAGGGCGCACTGTCCAAAACAGGCGACCGTCCGAATTGATGCAAAACCATCGATACTTGTTACCGAGTTTTCCTCCTCTTCTTTGAACGAAGGAATGTCCATCCGGTGAAGCGCTTCGTTGAGTAGGGCAAGTGAGCCTCGGGTGTGACATGCAGTGCCTCTACATACAACAATTGAGTGTATCCCTTGTGGTTTGAGGTTAAAAAATGAGTAGAAGGTGACGACAGAATACACTTGCGTAAGTGGTACACCGAGCGCTTGGGCCACGGTACGCAGGGTTTTTTCAGATAGATAATGACGAGGATCTACTTCCTGTGCTTGTTCGAGCAGCTTTAGGAGACTGCCAGGTTTGTCCTTCTGGTAGTTCTGAATAATCTTACTGAGCTCATCAGCGGGGCTTGCGATGGTAGTGGTGGGCATCATACCTCCTTTAAGGCCAGTTGAATCTGACCAGGAAAGGCAATTTGAGCTTGCTTTTTCTCGTTGTTTGAATCTCGGTCTTGCCAAACAAATTACTATGGTATATTGTTTTTTCAGTTTGTCAAGAAAAAAATATCGATAATTTTGATCTTAAAATACCAGATCGAAAGACGCGCGAGTAATCGATTTATATAAATAAAAAAATATTTATATAAATTGTACTTCTCCATATTGCTTTCTCATCGAACTGGATATTTACTGTAAAAAGAATTGTGTTCAATGGTGACGGCGAATTGCATACAGACGTAGATGACCGAAAGATTTAGGTTAAGGGGGTTTGAGAAGCAGCGTGGCCACGGACCTCTCTTCCAACGTAAAATTCGTCAATCAAAAAGTGGAAGCCACAGCTCGACGTGTAAGAAAAGTTTTTGCTTCTCTGCCCTTGTTGGGGTATTTGGGGCAGGATGAACTTCGCGATTATAGTTACCATGAACGTCTCATTTTTCAGGCGCTGCAAGGCATTGATCAAAAGGTCAGCAATGGTCTTCTTGTCCCCCTCGAGACAAAAGACTACCCAAAGGTTCTGCGATATCCTGATGGCAAGGCCCGCGTTGGCATTTACATAGGTAGCTTTGATCCCTTCCAGCTTACGCATCTGACAATCGCCCTCAAAGTGCTTGCCTCGCCTCGCTTTTTGGCTGATGTTGTCATCGTTGTTCCTGAGGGAAGCCTCGAACCTCGCAAACCACAAAAGACCGACTATGCGTTCAGATTTCAAATAGCAAAAATGCAGTTGTCCGGTGTGTTCGATCCATTTGTCATGCCTCTCGACATTGGTGCTGGGGCAGACACCATCGAAATTGTAAGGCGCTTCATCGCGCTTCACACCGGCATGAAGTTGGAACTGACACATATACTCGGGTCGGATGCGCTGCCAACCGCATCCAATTTCATAGAGAAAGATCTTGAGATATGGAAAAAAGAAGCCCTGCAGTCCGGTGTGGAATATAGCCACTCAGTGTACGTAGTGAGGAGACAGCGGCGAGGGAATCTTCAACCCTGGCTGTCACATATCCGAAACCAAGGTGTTCCTGTGTACTTAGACCCGCGCGTCATTGGAACGCCGTCGAGTACTACATTTCGTAAAGATCGGGCCATAACTCTCATACTGCCCACTGAGAATATACGGGAAAAGCTGGAGGTTCTCTTCCGCTACAATATGAATCGTCCCTGGTCCAAAGACGGTCTGCCTAAACCTTAGGGCCTGAGGTGGCGGTTTGAACTACGTGCGCCAACGCAAAGAGTCTTGTGCTGCCTGCCCAGTTTGCCAAGTTTGCCCAGTTTACGAATGAAAGCCGACGGTTTATGCTAGCAAAAACGCTGCTAATACTTAAAACGGAGAAGGTAAATGAGAATAGTATTGCTGGGACCTCCAGGAGCAGGGAAAGGTACTTTTGCGGAACAGGCTTCAAAGACCCTCGGTTTACCGCACATTTCGACAGGCGACCTTTTTCGAGCTGCAATAAAAAACGAAACAGACCTGGGCAAAAAAGTGAAGGATATTCTGGCGCAGGGGCTTCTTGTACCAGACGATCTCACAATCGGACTTGTCAGACAGCGGTTGGCTGAGCCCGACGCCCAAGCTGGCTGGATCTTGGATGGCTTTCCACGGACGATACCACAGGCTGAAGCCCTGCAAGACATCAGTCCGGTAGAAATGGTCCTCAACCTCGAAGTAGACGATGCGCTAATCCTGCAGCGGCTCACAGGCAGAAGAATTTGCAGGAATTGCGGGCGGATTTACCACATTGTCAGCATGCCCCCTAAAAAGGATGGTGTCTGCAACGTCTGTGGAGGAGAACTTTACACAAGACCGGATGACCAGGAGAGCGCCATCAAGACAAGGCTCGCCGCCTATCGGGAGCAAACCGAACCGCTCGTTGCGTGGTATAACGAAAAGAAGCTTCTTGTTCCGTTGCGAGGTTCAGGGACTCCAGAATCCGTTTATTCGGCATTTGAGAGAATCTTGCAGAATCGAGGCTGACACAAACTCGCCATGAATCGGAGACCCCTCTCGGTTTTTTTCTGGTTACTCGTGTTTATCCCAAGGCTTTGCTTTGGGGCTGGTCTTTCTGTGACGTCTGTCGCGCTTGCCAACACAGAAATGGCTGGAACGGCAACCCTAAAGCCTGTGCGCTCAGCCTCGGGTTCCGGTGCCACGGATGCCGGTGCTTTGACCTTGTCGCTGCGACTGCGGCTTGTTGACCAGGGCAAAGCATTGATCGACATTCCTGAACAAAGCCTTTTTGGTTATCCGCTTGCGAAGATGGAGTGGACAGACAAGGACTTGTCTTTTGAGCTCGACGCATGGGGCCCTGGTCAAGAGATGAGATTTCGGGGCGTTCTGAATGCCTTGTCGGGACAAAGTGGCGCTTACGCAGCAACGGGGATGATCAGTTCCAAGGATTGGCAGGGATCGTTCAGCGTGGTGTCACAACCGAGACTCAAGTCACCAGGGATTTTTGGACTCGCGGTCCAGGTACAGGGTGGCGAAGTACAGGGTGGCGAAGTACAGGGTGGCGAACTTCCAGGCACGCTCGTCTTGCCAGAAACCTCGATTAAATCAGATGGTACACAGGGAACAGCACAAGTGGGTGAATTCACTTCCGCCGTAGATTTTTTCCCCGTGCCGCTCGTAATCCTTCTTTCTGGGGCTGGCCCAACGGATAGGGATGGCAACAATTTCAGCGTCCCTGGACAGACCAATACGCTTAGGCAGTTGTCGCAGAAGCTGGAGGAAAAGGGCGTTGCGACCTACCGTTATGACAAGCGAGGTTCAGGCGAGGCTTATTGGCTGGAAAAGCCGGACCAAGTGACGAGCATAGCAATTCACGCTCAGGATGCAGCAGAAGTAGTCAGACATTTTTGTACAAGTGGCCTCTTTTCTCGGGTCTTGGTGGCAGGGATGAACGAAGGGGCTTGGGTAGGAGCCATGGCACTTAATAAGCTTCAGGCAGAAGGGGTGCTGGCGGATGGCCTTGTAGTTTTGGACGCATCAGGGGAAGATCCGGAAGATCAGCTTGCAAGCTCTCTAAGAACCCTAAGCCCCGAAGTTCAGGCCGAGGCGGAACGCATCAGGGCAGCGATTGAGAAGGGGGAGCCTTATGCGCAGCCCTCGGCCCAACTTGCCGCGTTTTTTGCTCCTACTCGCTCGGAATGGGTCGCGGCTTGGCTTGCTTGCCACCCTGCTCAAGAGATAGCTTCCGTAAGCGCTCCAGTTTTCTTTGTGCGTGGAGATGCGGATTTGCAGGTTTCACGGGAAAGCTTTGAAAAATTACTTGCAGCCAGACCAGATGCTGCGGCCTTTTCCATTCCTTCCATGAATTATGTGCTCAAACTTGTCAAGTCCAACGAAGAAAACTACGACGCTTTTGTAAACCCGTCTTATGAGATACCCGAGGCCCTTGTCGACTTGGTAGAGGCCTTGGCAAAGGTGAAAAGTCTGCCTGAAACCATAAGTCCTTACTTAAGGCTTAGCGACGAGAGGCCTGCTCCTTAATATTCTTGCGTCGACTTTGACAGGCCAGAAGCGAACTGACTAAACATTGAGCCGAGCGCACCAGCGCTGACGCTTATACCCTCAGCCTTGTAGGTATCGTCCTCTAGAGCAAGCGCCGCGTCAGAATTTGCTTCGTCGCCAAGCAGCCGTGGAGCCGAAAAAGCCCACAGCATTCGCACAGCAGGCTTGAACATTCTTGCAGTAGCCGCATCTTTCATAACAATATAAGTATTTACAGTATAATTACTTGTAGCTACAGAAGCCTGCTCTGTCTTGGTTTTGCCCCTGTCCTCGACAGATGAGCTCTTGTTGCATTGGACAATGATTTCAGAAATGGGCAAAGAATCCAGACCGTCCAAGACACCCACACCGTTGAATAAGGCTTCTGGCGATTTGATGATGATCAGAAAATCTGAAGGAGAATCTTTATAAGGTGAAGGAACGATTTCCTTGAATTGGGCAGATTGGGCGCTCTTTTTGGCCGAGTCCGAACGTGGAAAATTCGCAGCATGAATCACGCCTTGTTCCAGAGGCCTCACGTACAAGGGGCTGTCCTTGGCCTTGTAGCCTTCAGACGTCTTTATCCAGTCACCCTTGGTGGCGAGCGTGTACTTTACCGAAAAGGCCGGGAAGTTCCCAATGAGGACTAATTCTGCATTCCGACTTTCGGTATGCGTACCAGACAAGCCGAGTCCCACGACACTAACGCGGTTCACAAGGTCATTGAGGCTTTTTCGGTCCACCAAGGTTTCCTGGTCGGCCTTCTTAGACTTTTTGTCCGAAGGACCGCCAAGTTCTTTCGCAACGGACGACAAGGTCTCGTCCGACAGACTCTCTAAAATATCCTTGAGGGCGATTCTGTCGATCCTTGCATAGATTTCCGGCATTTGCTCCAACTTGCTTGCTGGATCAAGTTGAAGCACGGACTTTGGTACCGTGGTACAGGCCGTAAGACTCAGTACGCTCAGCAGCGTCACGAGCAGTAGGGGAAGCAGCCATACACCATAATGTAGTTTCATCGTCTGTGCCATTCGTTGTCCTTCCGATCCCCGACTGAGTACTTGTTCCCGGCCGAGTACTAGACCTGAGTATGCCTCACAGGCGGGCACAAAACAATGGGTTGCTTTGTGCCCTGGGTAAAACCCAAGTACCAAAACAAAAGAAACAAAAGTCTAAGACTTTGGTGACATAAGAACCAGAGAATGTTAGGATGGCAAGCAGTTATAGTTAAGGAGGACCATCCATGCAATCTGTTTCTGAGCTTCCGACATGGGATTTGACACCCATTTATCCGGGCTTTGACTCTGAACAATACAAACTGGCAAAAACTCGAGCTGCAGACCTTGCAGCAAAGGCTGTTGACTTCTATAAGGCCAGCATGGTGGTTCCACCGTCTGAGGATACTGAAGCTTGGCTCGTGCAGGCTCTCAGCCTGAACGACAATCTCGGCTCACTAATCGAGACACTCTCGGCGTATGCGTATGCGCGCTATAGCACTGCGACTCAAGACCAAAAGGCCATTCACGAACTCAACGCCGTTGAGGCGCTCGCCCTGCCTGCTAAGCAGGCCGAGGTCTTATATAGGAACGCGCTTGCCTTGCGGAAAGACAAAGTGCTCAAAATCGCAAAGACCAACTCAAGGATTGCGCCATACGCCTTTTCGATACAAGAGGCACTCTATTTTCAAGCCCATCAGATGCCACCAGAAATGGAAGATCTTGCGGAAGATTTAAGTCGCAGCGGTGCTGACGCCTGGTCGAGACTCCAGGAAATGGTGAGTTCAAATGCGAGCGCCATATGGGATGCAGCGTCTGGCGAAAAAAAGACAGTAATTGAGCTGCGGAACTTGGCATTCAGTCCTGACCGAGAGATACGAGAGAGGGCATATAATCTCGAACTCGGCGTATGGGAATCGGTAAAGATCCCGATGGCAGCAGCACTCAACGGAGTTAAAGGTGCGGTCATTTCGCTTAATCAAAGACGAGGCTACGAAGGCGCACTGGAAAAGTCGATTGCGCAGGCAAGAATTAGCCAAAAAACGCTCGAGGCGCTTGTCGGTGCAATGGAGGATTCGCTTCCGATGTGGCGCAGGTATTTCAAGGCCAAAGCCAAAGTTTTTGGCTGTGACAAGTTGGCGTGGTTCGATCTCTTTGCGCCGGTGGAAGCGGCAGGAACAATTCTTCCAACCTTTAGTTGGGAAGAGGCGCACGAGTTTATTCGAGAGAAGTTTGCGTCTTTTGACCCTGCAATGGGGAATTTTGCAGAAGAAGCTTTTGCAGAGCGTTGGATCGATGCAAGGCCACGAGCGGGCAAGGTCGGGGGCGCCTATTGCACCGACTTCCCGGATGCCAAAGCCGCAAGGGTGATGTGCAATTTTGATGGCAGCTTTTCTTCCGTGACGACCGTGTCGCACGAACTCGGACACGCGTGGCACCATGAGAATATCAAGGACAAACCATACACCCTCACGCAATACCCCATGACTCTGGCAGAAACAGCTTCCATTTTTGCCGAAACGATTATTTCGGAAGCTGCGCTTTCCAAGGCGTCACCCAAAGAGCGACTTTCGCTTGTCGAACTCCATTTGCAGGACGGTGCACAGGTGATCGTGGACATACTGTCGCGCTTCTACTTCGAAAAAGCGGTGTTTGAAGCAAGGAAAGCAGGCGAACTCGGCGCTGAACAATTCTGTCAGCTTATGCTCGATGCACAAGACAAGACGTACGGCGGTGGACTCGACCCAGACAAACGCCACGCGTACATGTGGGCGGTAAAGGGACATTACTATATTCCTTCGCTGTCGTACTACAATTTCCCTTATGCCTTTGGTCAACTTTTCGGCTTAGGGCTTTACGAGCGCTATAGGCAGGAAGGGCAGGGCTTTGCTTCTACCTATCGTGAGCTTCTTGCCTCTACCGGTTCTGCATCCGCTGTAGAAGTTACGCGCAAAGCCGGTTTCGACATAGAAAAAAGGGATTTTTGGGATACATCGCTTTCAATCTTCGCCCGTCAGGTGGACGAGTTTGAGCGCCTTGTTGGAGAGTATTTTTGACGAGCATTTCTAGCAGACATTTTTGGGCCGGCGTTTTTGGGGGAGGTTTAGCTGGCTAGTGCTCTGTTGGATGTTTAAAGACGAAGGTCGGACACGTCGAACAAGTGGAACACAAGGAGCGTCGTACTTGAATACAGAAGATTATAGGCTGGGCCAAAACGATTTTGAAGCCATTTTTATGAATCGAAGGTCTGTCCGAGCTTATGCAGACAGGCCGATAGAAGATAGAATCAAAGAGCAGATTCTTGCTGCCGCGATGCGTGCCCCTACGGCAGGCAATCTGATGCTCTATTCCATTGTGGAAATCGACGATTTGGAACTCAAGAAAACGCTTGCCCAAACCTGCGACCATCAGCCTTTTATAGCGAGGGCTCCCTGGGTCCTCGTGTTTGTTGCCGACTATGCAAGAATAATGGCCTGGTATGCTGAGCAGGGTGTTCCGGAGCTGTGCGCAAAGCAGGGAAAGGCAATGGAAAGGCCGCGCGAGGCGGACCTCCTGCTTGCGTGCTGCGATGCCCTTATTGCGGCGCAGACTGCCGCGATCGCAGCGCAGGCGCTCGGTTTGGGTTCCTGCTACGTGGGCGACATCATGGAGCAATGGGAGACCCACCGCCAACTCTTGAGCCTCCCGCGCTACACCTTCCCCATAACGATGCTTTGTTTTGGCTATCCCACCGAGCAGCAGCGGACGCGCGCCCAAACCGAGCGCCTGCCCAAAACGCTCATCGTACATCACAACCAATACCAAGTACCGTCCGAAGACGGCCTTGCCACCATGTACCCGGAAGCGGGGCAATCTCTTTACGAAAGAAAGTTTGGCGCAGCCTTCAGCCTCGAGATGCGAAGAAGCGTTTCCCGCATGCTCGAAGACTGGAAGTGAGCGCCAGGAAGTGAGCGCCAGGAACACTGCAACCCAAGGGGCTTACAACCAAAAGTGCCCAGTCGCGCGGCTAGAAGTGCGAATTTGTGGCCGGTTTCAGGTGCCCAGTCGCGCGGCTTGAAGTGCCAATGTGTGGCCGGTTTAAGTGCCAACATGTGGCCGGTTTAAGTGCCAACATGTGGCCTGCCCTGGCCAATACGTGAGCTGCTTGGTATCAATACGCCGAAAGAATCTCCAACACCTTGTCCTTGCCAAGCGTCTTTAGGAAGCCCGCAAGGCGAGGTCCCTGGTCTTTGCCGATAAGCGCCTGGTACGCGGCCTTGAACATTATCTTGCTGTCTACACCGCTGTCTTGGGCCGCCTTGTAAATGGCTTCAGCCACGAATTTTTCGTCGGCAAAGGAATCGAGTTTGGCAACCACGTCGTCGCGCAGGTGCCGCACTGCATTGATTTCCGCCTCGCTAAGCTCCGCCTTTTCCCCTGGGGTCCTGACATCGAAGCGGAAATCCTCCGGAGCACACTCTTCGATCCAATACCACGCGCAATTTGCACGCTGTCGAATGAGCGCCTCCTGTTCGGCGGTGAGCGGCGGAAACTCCTTAAGGACTCTCTCCACATCGCCCTGGTGAATGAGCAGCAGATTGCAAAGGTGCCTAAACGGCACTTGGTAGGGGGCCTCGCTCGGCACCTTCTGGACCTGAGAAAGTTCGTAGATGCGGGACTCACGCACGCGAGTTTCCTCATCCTTGGCTTTTTCCGTTCCCCAGTAGATTCGCTCGGTCTTGTCGTAATCTTCGTAGATCTTTATGACATCCAAGTCAAAGCTGATGACAAATTCAGTGTTGGGTCTTGTGCCTGCAAAAAGATAGCGCACCACTTCAGGCTGATACACGCGCAAAAGGTCTGGCAGGTCGACCACTTTGCCCTTGGACGACGACATCTTACCAGGCGAGCCTTTTATGCCAATAAAATCGTAGCGGAACGTAACAGGCGGATTGCGTCCATAGACATCGCGCACCACGTGTTTAGAGGTGTCGAACGACCCACCCTCAGTGTGGTGATCCTTGCCAGCAGGCTCAAAATCCACTTTTTCAAAAGCCCAGCGCATGGGCCAATCCACACGCCAGACGAGTTTGGCGCCTTTTAAGGTGCGAAGATCGCCAACTTCTTCGTGTCCACAGCTTTCGCAGCGGTAGTGAAGGCCCCAGTCACCATCCCAGCCCAGAATCTCGGTGGTATCTCTATTGCAGGCTGAGCAGAAGACAGAAACCGGCCACCATTCGCCCTGAATCTTGTGGTCCTCGTCCCGATATTTATCCAGGATTGTCTTGAGGTGTTCACGGTTTTCGAGCGCTTTGCGCATGCCTTGCGCATACATTCCAGAACGATAGCGTTCTGCCTGATATAAAAATTCAGGATAAATTCCTACCTTTGGCAGGACGGTCTCGACATCCACTTCATGGTGCCTTGCATAGGACGAGTCCCGACCCCACGGATCCGGAACCATGGTAATGGGGAAGCGCAGATATTTTTCGAGCATCTCCGGGTTTGGCATGTTGGCTGGTACTTTTCTAAATACGTCGTAATCGTCCCAGCTATAGATAAATCGCACCTTTTTGCCTCGGTCGCGAAGCGCGCGTACCACGAGGTCCACCGAAATCATCTCACGGAAGTTGCCGACATGCACGGTGCCCGAAGGGGTAATCCCCGAAGCGCAGGTATAGCTTTCTCGGTCTCCCCACTCGGCTATGATTTTTTCTGCGGTTTGATCCGCCCAATGTAAAGCCTTTTTCTGTTCCATGGGCCAAAGTATAGCGTAATCAGTCGTTAAGAGAAAATAGGTCGTCGTCTGGCAGCTCGAGAAGGCCATCGCGCATGAAGGTGATCTCCTGCCCCGAAGGCAACAGGGCAGTGATGGTCGGCCTCTTAACAAGACCGTCCAGGTGGATGAGTGCGGGAGCGTCATCGTCGTAATTGGCCCCGATCGCGAAGTGGCAGGTCCCGTAGACTTTTTCGTCCTCGAGCATGTTGCCCCCGATACGCGCCATGTCGTTGAGCCCTATGCCGAGTTCGCCGAGGTGGCGGCTATTTGTGGCATAGCGGAGCGCTTCTTCGGGTGCCATCCTGCCTTTACGTGCGAGTTCTGCAGCCATATCCATGCCGTGTTTCATCGCCCGCTCGAGCCGTGCCGCTTCGTCGCCGCCTTTTGCTTCCATCACGAAACCGCCCACCACCGTACAATCGATCGGCTCCCTTATAACGATATCGCCGGCGATGTCTGCGATGGAACCGTCGAAAACGATGTGGCCTTCGCCTGACTTAAGCGCAGGAGAGACGAACACCTCGCCTGCGGGAAGGTTTCCGCCGCGGCCAGGTCTTCCAAAGTCCCCGTCGTCCATAAAAGTCTGACGCCCTTCCACACTCAAGACAATGTCTGTACCGCCCGGCGCCTGGATCATCAAGAAGGAGGCTTCGTCTATCAGTTTCTTGAGGCCCCTGGCCTGCTGACGCATCAAGGTATAATCGATATCGACAGTGCGAGCAAACATGTCGGCAGTAATGCCTGGCGACCAGAATGAACGTATTGTTTTCTTTCCGCTCAACAGAAAATCGAAAATATGGTCGTAGGTCTTTGCCCTGGGATCGGGAACGGCTGGGGTGTCGCCCTTGTTCTCGTCTTGCTCGTCTCGTTCGTTTTGCGTCGGTGCGAGTCGATATGGCTGCTCCAGTCCTTTTTTGTCCTTGCCGAGTTTTTCTGTGGAAATGGACGCCACTGCATCCGGCTCTTGAGCGATTGCGTCTATGACATAATCTTCAGCAAAGTCAGCCTGTGTCTTTACTGGCTGTAACACAAGCGTGGAATTGATCTCATTTTCCTGCGCAACTTCGTGCACGACTCGCGCGATTTCTTCTTGCTCGGTCTCCGGATTACTTATGATGAGCAAACGTTCGCCCTTTTTCATTGCAAGACAGGAAAGAATGGCAGTCTTTGCAGCTGCACGCATCGCTTCGCGGTCCTGCACACTCCGCGCTTCGTTTGCCGGCGCGTTTTCGTTTGCTGGCGCGTTTTGGTCGTTGTTCATTGTCCTAAGCTCCTCTTGTAGACGGGAATGCGGGACTGCGGCGCGAGCGATAACGGATCCGTCTCGCCTCGGGCCAGATAGTGATACGCGAGCCCCGCTACCATCGCTCCGTTGTCCCCACACAGTTGCAATGCGGGGAAATGTACGTCGAGGTCAGTTCTTAAAGCTATTTGCCTGCGCAAGTATGAATTAGCAGCGACGCCGCCACCAGCAACGATGCGCGTAATACCTGTATCTTTTACTGCACGGTACAAACGTGAGAGCAGTAAATCGATGGCCGCTTTCCTAAAGGAAGCGGCGATGTTCTCAGGCGAAGCTTTGGCGTTGCCAACCCGATAATTGTCCAGATGATGGATCACGGCGGTCTTCAAACCCGAATACGAAACATCGTAGCGGTGTTCTCCCTTGTGGAGTGAAGGAGGAGGAAAGGCAAAAGCGTCGGGGTCTCCTTTTTCGGCCAGTTCGTCGATTATCTGTCCGCCCGGATAGCCAAAACCGTAGTACTTTGCGACTTTGTCGAAGGCCTCGCCCACGGCATCGTCTATAGTCGTTCCCAAAACAGTAATGTCGTCAAAAGCATCTGCGCGGCAGATAATCGTGTGCCCGCCAGAAACCAGAAGCCCGAGAAATGGATACGCGATCGGTGTCTCAAGTTGGGGTGCGTAAAGATGCGCCAACATGTGGTTGATGCCCTTAAAGGGCTTATGCAGGGAAAAAGCCATGGCTTTGCCAAACGACAGCCCTACAGCGAGGGAGCCTATCAAGCCTGGTTCAAACGTCGCTGCGATGCCGTCGAGTTGTTCGGGGCTTAAGCCAGCCTGTTCCAGGCTCATACGCACAATGCCATATGCCCATTGAGTATGGAGCCTGCTTGCCACTTCCGGCACGACTCCCCAGTACTGCGCGTGAAAAGGTATCTGGGTTTTTATGATATTAGAAAGAATCGACCTGCCATCCTGCACGACGGCTGCCGCGAATTCGTCGCAGGAGGATTCAATCCCCAGGACGAGCATTTTCTTTTTCTCCGGCTTTGGACTGTTCGAGCATATAGTGCGAAATTGTGGAAAGCGAATAGCCTTCGTCCACAAGCTCGGAATAAATGTCCATGAGGGTTTGCGCAAGCTCCGCTGACCATACATGGCCTATGAGCACGGCTGCGCCATGCGACGATGCGATCTTCTTGCCTTCTTCTACAGCGGCCCTGATCGACTTCCTGTCGCCTTTGTTGTCTAGGAACACGTCTCGCTCCCAATAGGGCATGGATAACTCACGACAGATCGATGCGGTAACCGTATCAGAGGTCGTGAGAGAATCAAGATAATAAATGCCACGACTTTTTGCAATATCGAGTACAATGTGCATAACCTTCGAGTCTCTTGTGACGGCCGAACCCATGTGGTTATTCATGCCGACGGCCTCTGGGATTTCGTCCAGGTTTTTCGTCACGGTGTCTCGCACGGTTTCTTCGTTTGAATCCACATAAATTGCGCCAGGGCCAGGGTTGTTGCCGCCCAAGGCCTGCATAGGCTGGTGCAGAATCACCTCTTTGCCTGCTGCCTTTGCTGTCTGAGCAGCCTCTTTCGTATGATCCACCTGTGGAAGTACGGCAACAGTGATCGGGAAGGGGAGCTTCAGAAATGGCTCGAGTTCTTTCAGATTGTAACCGACATCGTCAATGACGATTATGAGCGTTGGATGAGTCGATGCTACTTCTGTCGTATCTTCTCGTTGGTTCCGTGCAGGATTGGCCTTGGCTATGGGCACTCTCTCGCCTTGTTTTTGAGGAATTTCTTCAGGTTGTTGTGCAGGCTCAGAAGACTCCGTGGTGTTGCCAGCAGGCGCAGATTGAGTGGTAGTGCTGTCATCAGAAAGGGTGCCAGATGCCGGCAGAAGGCCTTCATAGCCTTCCGGTACTTCAATCTGATATTCAGGCTGGCCATAAGGCCAAATCGTCGTGCTTGTGGCTGGGACGGTCGAGGATGCCTCTCTTGAGCATTGGCATTGGACAAGAGAAAAAACACAGGCGACAATGAGGCACAAGCTTCCCCAAAAGACACCGGGGTGTCTACCAAAACGATGAGGTTGCACTTCTTTTTTTGTCTTTTTTGAACGCACGCTGTAATCCTGCAGGTAATCCTAACGGAAGAAGGGCTCGCTACGCAATACAAAGGAGGCGGTCGTACTGCGTAGCAATCCCCAGAAAAATTCTACAAATTCGAATTCCGGACAACGTCCAAACGCAAAAGCCACACGCAAAAGCCGGAAGGCCCCTTAAGCGGTCATGATCCTTAAGCCGTCAGACAAAGGTAGCCTTTTTCTGCCTCGTTTTTCAGCGCCTTGAGTGCTCGTTTTTCAATGAGTCGAACTGTTTCGGGCGAAACATGCATCTCTTTACTCATTTTCTTGAGCGATTGTCGTGTTTTCCCATTGAATTCAAAGCGCTGCTCCAACACATAGCGTTCCTTCTCGGGCAATTTCAATAGAAGCACTTGAGCCTGCTCCTTCAGTATTGTCTGATCGAACGCGCGCTCTGGAGCATAGCTAAAGTCCTCGTACGTATCGAGCACTCCGAAGGGCTCAACAACTTCATCCATCTCGTTTTCGTCATGAAAGTCCAATCCCACAACCTGCGCCGAGAAGGATAGAATCTCCTCAAGCTTGCTTTCAGACAATCCGACGCGCATAGAAAGCTCTGACCGAGTTGGATTGCGTTTTAGACTTTGCCTCAATACATTGTTTTCAGCATGTATTTTTTTTATTAACTGCTCCTTTCGATGCGGAAGGCGGATGGTTCTTCCTGTATTAATTAGTGCACGACTAATAGCCTGCCGTATCCACCACACGGCATAGGTTGAAAAACGAATATTCCTGGTGCCATCGAATTTTTGGACAGCTTTCATCAGCCCGATATTTCCCTCTTGAATCATATCAGCCAAAGTTAATGACAAACCAGGGTTCCACATAGAGCGCGCCACGCGCACCACCAGCCTGAGATTGGCCTCCACGAGGCGTTGCTGGGCCTTTTCGTCTCCTTGCGCGACGCGACGCGCCAAGTTTTCCTCTTCCTCTTTACTAAGAAGCTTAATTTTGCGAATAGATCGAAAGTAGGCAGCTAAAGTTTCATCGTAGTCTTGCGTGATGCACATGGAATGAACCTCCAGCTATGTAGAAGCAAATTCCGTGCCAAGATAGTGATTAATTAGAATAAATTTATATCTAACGTCAGCGTAATATTATACACAAACCGATTTTCTCGGGCAGGTTATGGTGAGGAACCAAAAGGTCTACAAAAAAATACAATATAAAGAGTCGAGGTGTATCTTTTACTTTAGAAACTTACGCGGATCCAGGGCTTTTCCATTTTGGAAAATACTAAAATGTAGATGAGGGCCAGTGCTCTCTCCCGTGTTCCCTGAATTGCCGATTACGGCGCCTTGGTCTACACTCTGGCCTTCACGAACACCGATCGTACTCAGGTGACCGTAAAGCGACTGGTATCCGTTCGAATGCTTTAGGATGATGTAATTTCCGAAAACGCTGTTGTAACCCGTATCAGCAACGGTACCGGCCCTGGTTGCCTTAACTTTCGTGCCCAACGGTATTGCAATGTCGAGGGCCGAATGGTAGGTCCGAAGTCCTGTAAATGGGTTGGATCTATAGCCGAACGGAGAAGAGATAGGCCCGCGCACCGGCCATACAAAGTTAACGCTATAGAAGTTCTGCATGGTCGCCGAGGCAAGCCGTGCATTAGGTATGAATAGACTTTGACCCACAGTTATGGTTCCATCTTCTAAGTTATTCGCGTCCACAAGACGGGTGATGTCTGCTCCGTACGTTTTTGCAATCGACAATAGGCTGTCACCTTTTCGCACCTTGTGCGAAATACCGTCCATATTCGGGATTCTTAGTTGAATGCCTGGCTTGACTGACTGTGGCCCTTGCAGATTATTCATCGAGACCAAGGTGTCTTGTCTGAGGCCAAATCGTTTTGCAATTCTATCTATTGTATCTCCCGTTCGAACCGTATACGTGCTCATTTTGAGAGAGACGGGAACCGGAGGCAGATTGCCGACCGCAGCTTCTGCATCCGCTCCATCGTCAGGCTCGAGATATGCAAGGAGCGCTGCTTGGACCGAATCCTCGTCTGGCAGAATCAGTTTTTCCGACGATACGGGAAAATTTGAAGCTCCTGTAAACATTTTTGTGCCCGCAAATCCAAAGAAGACGACCGCCACAAGAATAACGGCGAAATACGGAATTCTTGGTACTGCCTTGAGACGCACGGGTATTTTGAGACGCCTGATAATCGTGTTCGACTTATGCGGACTGTCGATGGAGGGAAGAGTTTTCTCTGTCGGCGCTATGGAAACCACTGCGTCCAGAATCTGTGTCTTAGGACCAGGTTTTCCATTTCTCTGGGAAGGGGACTTGCCTTCGTAGCTTCTCTGGGGCTTTCTTGCAAGGCTCTTTGTGAAATTGCTTTTGAATAAATGTACTTGCCGCTGCGCTTTTTTTGCCAATGTACGTCGGCTCGGTTTTCCACCTCGAGCTCTACCTATGGTGCTCCCGTCAAGGATGCTCACAAATGGCTTTGGAAGAATAGTATCCTGGTGTGCGAATTCTGATCTGCCTGTATCGGTGATGCTTTCCATAGATTTTATCAGTATCGGCACAAAAGAACCGATACATAAGTAGTATGTCGCAGAAGCAAGACCGCCACAAGGGCAAAAAGTTCAGATTTGCAAAACTAACAAAAAATGACGATTGGGAAATTATCGGCATTATCTTAGGAGTAATCTTAATTCTTTTTATTACCAAGACATTTGTCCTAGATGTAGCTCAAGTCCACGGGAAGTCTATGCTTCCTTCTCTTGTCGAAGGTGATATCGTGCTTGTGTTCAAGGCAGCATACGGCCTGCGAAACCCTTTTGGAGGCTATCTTATCCTTTGGAGGATGCCCAGAAATCGCGATATCGTGGTCGCTTTCAAGCCAGGCTCGGAGTCCACAATAATAAAAAGGGTCTGGATTCAAGAGCCGCTTGTGCTCGACCAGCAAACGGGAATTTTTCTGTTAGGCGATAATAATTCCGAGTCTGTGGACTCAAGAGAATTTGGACCTGTGCCGATGTCTAATATACTAGGAAGCGTCATAAAGCTACCATAACAAAAAACGGAAACAGGCATGAGCAAAAAGAACGGCAGGTTGATCTCATTTTTGGCAATAATTGCCATTTTCGCCGGTCTTATTGTGGCCAGATACTTTCAGCTTGCGCTTGCCCATGACGACAAGAACTTTGCTCAGCAAGACTTAAGTGGTGAGCGGGGGCAAATAGTCGACAGAAACGGGCACGTGCTCGCCATGGATGTGCCAAAGTACAATGTCTCTATCTGGCGTCCTAACACCAAACCTGACACCTTTGTGGGTGAAATTCCTGAGCTAGCCAAAATGCTGGGTATTTCCCCGCAGGAAATCGAAGCTAAATACCACGATGGCAGCCAGAACTATTTCTATATTGCAAAAAGATGTACCGCCGAACAGGTCCAGCCGGTCTTAGATGCCCAGACACAAGGCAAATTCAAAGGAGTGCAGGTTGACGAGATTTCTGGCCGCCTTTACCCAGAGGGAGAACTGGCATCGCATCTTGTCGGCTTCACAGGGGAAGGCAATAAGGGATTGGATGGTATAGAAATAAAATACGATGAAGACTTAAGTCCAAAGCCTCGCAAAACCAGAGTGACCGAAGACTATTCAACGATCTCCACGCAGAAGACACCAAAAGGCAACACCGTTACCCTGACGATCGATGCAAACTTGCAATTCATGATTGAAGATATCGCCCGCAAAGCGCTGGCCGACAATAAAGCAGAAAATGTGATGGGGCTCGTGATGGATGTTAAGTCCGCCGAAATCTTGGCCTACGTGGCAGAGCCGGGTTTCGACCTCAATTCCTACATGGACGCCGATGAAAAGACAAGGCGGGACAACATCAGTCTGTCGTCCTACGAGCCAGGTTCGGTGTTTAAGATTTTCTCAATGGCTTCAATTTTGGACACTGGAGCGATAACACCTGATACTATCTTCGATTGCGACGGATCTTACAGAAGAACTCTTCCAAATGGCCAGAAGATTGTAATCAAGGACCTGGGCGTGTATGGCAAGCAGAATATGGCAGGCATCTTGGCACACAGCAGCAATGCGGGTGTTGGCTACGCGTCCGACAGGATTTCCGAAACCGATCTTTACGAACGACTCAAAGCATTTGGTTTTGGTTCCAAGACCGGGGTAGGCCTTTCAGGCGAGAATCCCGGCTCACTAAAGCCTCCGGAAAGGTGGTCGGCAAGGTCCAAACCGACCATCGCGATTGGCCAGGAAGTCACCGTTACGGCCCTTCAAATGATAACGGCAGCATCGGCGGTAGCAAATGGTGGAATTTTACTAAGACCTACGACGGTAAAGAGAATCGAAAGTGCAGACGGGGACTTGCTTTATAACCATGGCCCCGAACAGGTCCGGCGAGTCGTCTCCGAACAGACAGCGAAACAAATGCTTGCGGCTCTTGAGACCGTTTCCAGCATGGAGGGTACAGGTTGGCGAGCCAAGGTCAAGGATTTGCGCATGGGCGTAAAGACTGGAACGGCCCAGATGATCGATCCGCACACTCACGCCTATTCGGACACAGATTATATAGCTAGTACGCTCGGTATTTTCCCTATTGAGGATCCAAAAATCGTTGTCTATATTGTTATTGTAAAACCAAAAGGCGCATCATATCTTGGTGGGCAAATCGCTGCCCCTGTATTGCGCGAGGCGACAGAAGCGGTTCTCTCGTGCATAGATATTGACAGGGAGAACTCTCCTTTAATCACCCACAGCAATGTCGTCAGCTTGCCAGAACAACAAGAAGCCCAGATCGGCTCCCAGATGCCCGATCTGACCGGGTACCCGAAGCAGGCGCTCATTCCATTGCTTGCACGAAAGGACATAATGGTCACGGTAACCGGCAATGGATACGTTAAGACGCAAGACCCTGTGCCAGGTACTACGGTTACACCAGGCATGAAGATAAGCTTAACGTTGGAATAACTGGAACAAGCCCGGGATTGTGCGCTATACTGCCAATACTTTAAGTCCAAGACTTTAAGTCTCATTTTACAAATAGTGGAGATGGAGATTCATAACCATGGACAGGAATTCGGCTCTCACACTTTGGGAAAAATATAACGACGACGAGTCGCTTTTGCGCCATGCTCTGGAAGTCGAGGCGGCCATGCGACATTTTGCCGCTCTCTATGGGGAAGATGTCGAGTATTGGGGCATGGTCGGCCTGCTTCACGACATCGATTATCAGAAGTATCCTGAAGAGCACCTAAGGCACGCGCGGCAGATGCTGCAGGAAGCCGGCTTCGACGAAGCCTTTATCCACGCGGTGGAAAGTCATGGCTGGGGACTATGCACCGATGTCGAGCCTAAGTGCACCATGGAGAAGGTACTTTATACCGTCGACGAGCTTACAGGCTTCATCACAGCCTGTGCCTACGTACGGCCTTCACGGAGCGTGCTGGACCTGGAGGTCAAGTCAGTACGGAAAAAATGGGGAAGTGCAGCCTTTGCGGCAGGGGTGCGGCGTGATGTAATAGAAAAAGGCGCAAGCTTACTTGGGCTTCCGCTGGATGAAGTGATTGGCCAAACGATTCTGGCCTTGCGCACTGTTGCACCCGAAATCGGGCTACAGGGCAGCTTTGCCAATGCGTAACTTTGCGTGTTTCTTGACAATTTACTTATAGATTATTGAAAAGACGGACAGGCGGAATAAGAAATGTTGGAAAAAATCTCAGGGAAATTTTCAGATATCTTTCGCGATATTAGCGGAAAATCGACAATCACCGAAAAAAACATCGATGATGCCGTAGAAAAGATCAAGATGGCGTTGCTGGAAGCCGACGTCAATGTTCGCGTCGTGCGGCGCTTCGTCAATTCTACTATAGAAGAAGCCAAGGGCGAAAAAGTTCTGCGCTCTGTAAGCCCTGGCCAGCAGTTTATCAAGATTGTCAATGACAAACTGGTGGCGCTCTTGGGCGACGAAAAGCAAGAACTCGAGCTCAAGGGGCCGGATACCGTAAGTGTGGTCCTCTTACTCGGTTTGCAAGGCTCTGGAAAGACTACTACTGCGGCCAAATTGGGATACTATCTCAAAGGCAAGGGCCGCAAAGTAATGCTCGTAGCCTGCGATCTCGTACGGCCCGCCGCTGTAGAGCAGCTTGTCGTACTTGGGCAGCAAGTCGGCGTCCCTGTCTACACCGAGGAGACCAAAGATTCAGTCCGTGTTGCCCAATCGGCTCTTGCACGGGCAAAGCGCGAATCCTTCGACACCGTCATTGTAGATACGGCTGGCCGTTTACAGATCGACGATGCCCTTATGGATGAGCTGTCGCGTATAAAAAGTGCTGTCAAACCCGTAGAATCCCTGCTCGTTGCCGATGCAATGACCGGGCAAACGGCGGTCGACATAGCCAAGACCTTCAACGAGAGAATTGGGCTCACCGGCGTTATCTTGAGCAAGTTCGACTCGGACACAAGAGGCGGCGCCGCACTTTCGCTTAAGTCTGTGACTGGCGTGCCCATCAAGTTCGTCGGTACGTCTGAAAAACCGGACGGCCTTGAACCTTTCCATCCGGACCGAGTGGCATCGCGAATCCTCGGCATGGGCGATATTGTTTCGCTCGTAGAAAAAGCGCAAACCGTCTACGACGAAAAAGAAGCAGAAGAGCTTCAGCGCAAACTCGCTCAGGAAAACTTTACACTGGAAGACTACCTCGATCAGCTCGAGAAAATGAAAAAAATGGGATCCACCAAAAGCATTATCGACATGATCCCTGGATTGGCGGGCCAGGTGGATGAGGATCAGATAGATAAGGCGGCGCTTTCGGCAGAAGAGGCAATCTTGCGTTCTATGACAAAAAAAGAGCGGCAGAACTACCTTATTATTGGGCCTTCCAGGCGCAGCCGAATAGCAAAAGGGTCCGGTACCTCGGTTTCAGAAGTTAACCGACTTCTCAAGAAGTTTGAAAAGTCGCGTACCATGATGAAAAAGCTCACAAAAAACAAGGGTGCGATGGCAAAACTTATGGCCGGACAGAACCTGCAACACTGAGGTTTGGCTTGTTTCTAGGCCTTGTTCCAAGCCATCTTAGTAGGCACCTTTGCCTGGTGCCCGAAGACCGTTTGATTTGTCTGGTCCAGGGGCACGTTTCGGTAGGACTTTACACAATGATGCGTGCCTTGTATAATGCCGACACTATTTTCTGTGGAGACCAAATATGTCCAGAGTATGCGAGATTTGTGGAAAAGGCCCATTGGCCGGAAATAAAGTATCTCATGCCAAGAATAAAACTAGAAGAACGTGGCTTCCCAACCTGATCGAGATCAGAACTAAGAGTGATGGCACCGTAAAAAAGGTCAAAGTTTGTGCAAAATGTCTTAAGGCGGGCAAGGTCGAAAAATACGTCTGATTTACGTTGATCAGGATTTCGATATCCGGACCGTATGTGGTTTGGATAGCATAAGGGCCGTCTTCGAAAGCTTTTCGAGGGCGGCCCTTTGTATGTGTGGCCAAAGCTTCCAAGGTTTTAAGGCAGCACAAGCAACTGCGCGGCGATTCGCGGAGAACTAAGTGTTTTTCAAGTACTCAAGGTCTAGAAGCTGCC
>Ga0116170_10001889_pt1 | contig 20751 bp, 16 predicted proteins | sample AD_JPNHW1_MetaG_FD_89797 | JGI IMG/M metagenome (GOLD analysis project Ga0116170, IMG submission 89797) | Active sludge microbial communities of municipal wastewater-treating anaerobic digesters from Japan - AD_JPNHW1_MetaG | ecosystem: Engineered > Bioreactor > Anaerobic > Digestate | place...
AAAGAAACCCTCGTTTCCTTGCGGCCTTTCGTCAGCGATTCACCGGGCCCCGCATCAGGCGATTACGGGTTGACGTACTTGCCCTTGTCCGCATTCGTCCCCGCGCCGCGGATGTAGATCTCGACGCGGCGGTTCTCGGGATTGCCGTTCACCAGGTCGGGCTGGACCTTCGGGCGGCTGAAGCCGTAGCCCCGGGCCGTCGTCCGCTCGACCTGCACGCCCTTGCCGGCCATGTAGGACTGCACCGCCTGCGCGCGCCGCTCCGACAGGTCCTGGTTGTACTTCGCGCTCGACCGCGTCCGCCGGTCCGCATGGCCCTCGATCACCGCCGTCGCCTGCGCGTTGCGCTGCAGCACACGGACCACCTGGTCGATCTCCGCGAAATACTCCGGCTTGATCACCGTCGTGTCGTAGTCGAACTGGATGTACACCTCGAACAGCATCAGGTCGTCGGAAGGGTCCAGCGGGTTGGTGTGGTCCTCGATCACCTCGTGCCCGTCCGCCACGCCGCCCTTGTCCGTGTCGCGGTCCAGCGGGTTGGTCTTGTACGTCAGCACCTCCTCGCCGTCCTTCAGCCCGTCGAAGTCCGTGTCCGGGTTCAGCGGGTTGGTCTTGTACGTCTTCACCTCGTCCCCGTCCGTCAGCCCGTCCCCGTCCGTGTCCTTGTTGAACGGGTCGGTCCCCAGCTTCGCCTCCTCCTCGTCCGTCAGCCCGTCCCCGTCCGAGTCCTTCGGCTGCTCCGGCACCGCCGCCGCAGCCGCCGCCGGCGCCCCCTTCCCGCCGCCGAAGCGGTACGCGAAGCCCGTGTCCAGCGTGTAGATGAACGGGCAGTCATCCTCCAGCGACATGAACGTGCGGAAGTCCGTCCGCAGCGACCAGTTGTCCGACAGGTGGTACATCAGGCCCGCGCCCACACGCGGCCCCGCGATGCTGAACTCGTCGCCGTCGCAGAAAACCTTGTCCTTCGCCCGGAAATAGCCCACGCCCGCCGCCAGGTACGGGTCCCACCGGTTGTACCGGTTGAAGTGGTACAGGCCGTCCGCGAACGCCCCGTAAACGCCCTGGTTCTTCGTCTTCCCCTCCCCCGTGCGGTCCCCGTCGCCGTTGCTCGTGATGTTCGGCGCCCACATGCCGCCCACCTCCGCCGACCAGTGCTCCGAAATGTCATACCCCAGACGCAGCGTCGTGTTCAGACCCTCGTCCGTCGGCTGGTTCCCCTGGAAAAAAATCATCCCCACGCCGGGGCTCACGTACCAACGCGGCGCATCGGCCAGCTCTTCGGCTCCCGCCACCGTCGCGCCCGTCAACCCAGCCAAAAGGCATGTCACTAAAAACGATTTGCTCATGTGTCTTCTCCTTATAAGATCAGGTGCCGGTGAGTTTACAATAACGTTCCACCCGCCGCAACACGAAAATTCGCACATTGCCGTCTTTTAAGGTTCCCGAAAAGCAAGTCGCGGCGCGAAAAGGTTTTACCCGCAGCCGCTCATCGTCGCTCAAGGCCCGGCCCCGCGCAACCGGGGCCCGCGTGTTTTTGCGGCGACCCTCCGAAAAAACAAGGTCCGCCACGTCCCCCGACGTGGCGGACCCGAGCACACGCAAATACAGGTCACACGCCGATGTGCATTCCCCTGTACGCACCCCTCATGTCCGATCCTGGCGGTTCTGCAGGCAAAGCCCGTCATTTAGGCTTGCGATTTCATCTCCGCGGCATAAACGCCGTCGAAGACGATATATATAAATGCAGATGCCATGCCAACGCCCGGCTACAGCGCCCAGACGGGCTCCGACGGAGTCTTCGCCGACGGGAACGCGCAGACCGTCCGGCCGTCTTCAGTCAAGACCGCGGCACCCGCGTCCAGCGCCAACCGCATCGCGCCGCCGCCGCGGCTCCGCACCACATTCGCCACCAGCAGCGCCTTCTCGAAGCCGTCGCCCGTCCGGAAGTTCCACACCTCGTCCGGCTGCGCCATCCGGAACGGCCCGTCATAGATCGACTCGTTCGGCCACGCCGCCAGCCGCGCCACCAGCGCTTCCTCCGACAGCCCCTCGGCGCCCGCCACGCTCACCGGATTCCGCTCCAGCGCCGCCTTCGCGAAGGGCGCGTACGGGGTGCGCGCCAAGTCGCGCCACGCGTAGAAGGCCATGTCCGCAGTCACGCTCGCGCCGCGCAGCGCCTCGACGGCGGCGATCGCCTCTTCGCGGGTCATCTCGACCGACAGCCGGACCGGCGGCTGATCCTTCGAGAACGTCACGCCTGCCGTCGGCGGCAGGCGCGGCTCGGTGTGGCAGAAACGCACCAGCTGCTCCACCATCTCCGTCCCGCTCATGCAGGAATCGCCGATCCGCGTCTTCAACGCGTGCAGGTCGTCAGGATCGTCCAGATCGATCGCGCGCTCCCGCACGAACTCCTCGATGTCGTTCAGCACGACCTTGCAAGGGCAGCACGAGGCCGCGAAGGTCTCCATCGGGATCACGGCCAGCAGCTTGTCGCGCGTGCCGTCCGTCACCTTATAGGCGCTCTCCTGCTCGAAGCTGAACGCCTGTTCCAGCGTGAGATAACGGTCGACGCCGCGCACCGGCCAGCGCAACACAAAGCACTGCCGGCACGTCGGATTCTGCCGCAGAAAGTTTCCGAGTATTTCGGGCGTCAGCGGCGTTTTCAGATAGGCCCGGAGCTTGCCGGAGAAAGACGCGTAAGCCTGCGGATCGATGGTCGCCTGGCGGTACAGCATGTGGATGAAACCGGTCGGATGCGACACGATCGTCACCCGCTCGTTTTCCAGCGCCCGGCGGGCCTGGCCCGAGATCTGCGTCCCGTTGAACCACATCGCCTTGGTCACCAGGCGGCGGTTATTGATCAGCACCCCGTCATCCGCGTCAACAAAGTTCTGCGAATGCAGCGGCGTCGCCATCAGAAACACCTTCTCCAGGGGCACACCGGCCACCACGAAGAGCGCCGCCGCGTAGAGCGCCGCGAGCGACACGCATTCCCCCGCGCCGGTCGCGAAGCCCGCCCGACGGCGGAACGCATCCATCGCCTCCACCGTCTCGGTCTTCCAGTACGGGATCACGTCGGACGCATACTTGTCCAGGCCGAAGTGCGTGCGGATGTCGAGGTCGAAATAGTAGGTGTCGCCCTCGTAGCCGAAGAGCGCGTTGGACTGCGCGATCACCTCCGGCGAGAGGAAGCCGGAAAAACGCGCCAACTCGCGCTTCTGGTTCGTCAGTCCCCACGTCTCCAAGTCGAGGTTGAAGACGTAGTGGTCCATGATGTACTGCTTCAGGCGATGCAGGCGGCGGTAGGGCTTCATTTTGCGGATGCCGCTGAACCACGGGTCGTCCCGCCACTGCCAGAGCCGCGGCGACATGATGTTCGCCAACACCAGGCTGTACATCAGCTCCGGGAAAACGAAGATCTCCATGTCCGAGAGCGTCACCGCCGACGAGCACCGCTCCATTTCCTGTCGTGTCATGAATGCTTCTCCCCTACCGTTGCGCGCGCTTCCCGCGCTTTGCCTCGTAGAGCCCGCCCACGCACACCCACAGCACCGCCGCCACTCCCGGAAAGCCCAGGGGCCAGTCGCCCCACTTCGTGTAGAGCGACCCAAAGGGTTCCGCCGGCACCGCCACAGGCGACACCAGGAAGCCCCCGAAGTCGGCCACCGCGCCGTTGGACTCCAAGCGCTTGACGCGCCCCACCGCATCCACCATGCAAGACACCCCCGAGTTCGCCGCCCGCACCAGCGGCACGCCGTTCTCGACGGCGCGGAAGACCGACTGGTTCAGATGCTGGACCGGCTCGATCGAGCCGTTGAACCACGCGTCGTTCGTCATCAGCACCAGCAGCCGCGCGCCGGCCCTCACCGCCTCGCGGCTCAGCGCGGGCACCGTGTCCTCGAAGCAGATGAGCGGCCCCATGCTCAGCACGTGCCCCGCCGACCGGGTCACGTGCAGCACGCCCGGGTCGCGCCCCGGCGTGCAGCTCACCCCGGTGGGCGCCAGCCGCTGCAGCAGGGGGATCCTCTTGTCCAGCGGGATGTACTCGCCAAACGGCACCAGGTGCCGCTTGCGGTAACGCCCCATCATCTCGCCCGTCGCCGAATACAGCCACGCCGCATTATAGAAGAACAGCCCTTCGGGCGCGGACGGCGACACGCCCGTCTTTTCGACCTCCAGCGTCCCGGTCAGGAGCGGCGAGCCCACCGCGGCGGCGCCCTCGCGGATCAGCTTCAGCGTCTCGGGCTCATACGGCACGGACCCCAGCACGGCCGTCTCGGGCCACACCACCACGTCCGGCTTGCCCGCGCCGGCCAGCCGCGTCTGGTTCAGCAACACCTCCAGCTGCGAGCGCACCGTATCGTCGTTGAGCGTAAACACGCACGGCGAGTTGGGCTGCACCAGCGCCACCCGCCAGACGGCGGCCCGCGCCTCCTGTCGCCGCCATTCCTGCACCCGCATCATGCCCCAATACCAGCAGGCGATCACCGCGGCGAGCGCCAGAAAACTCTCCGTCGAACGCAGCAGCCGCAGCGCGAACGTCGGCGCCCCGCACGGCTCCCCCCGGCACCGCGCCACGAACGGTGCCGCCAGGCGCTCCAGCACCGTCGCCGCCGCGCCGTTCACCATCACCACCAAAGCGGAAACCCCATACACGCCCGCCACCGACGCCACCTGAATCAGCGGCAGGTTCGTCACCTGGCTCACCCCCAGAAAGTTCCACGCGAAGCCCGAGAACAGCCAGCCGCGCACGATCTCCGCGCCCGCCCACATCAGGGGATCCACCGCCGACACGACGGCCACGCGGCGCCAGCACGGCGCCTGCCCCGCCCAGCGCCACACGCGGCACGACGCATAGGCGAACACCGCCATGAACGCCGCGCACCACGCCGCCAATCCCACCTGACCCAGCAGCACCAGCGGCCACGGCCCGCCGTTCTTGATGATCGCCGGGAACCAGCTCAGCGTCAGCACCCAGAAGACCATCCCGCCCAGCCAGGCCCAGCCCGCCGCCGCTTTCGGCGCGCTGTGCCGGATCACCAGAAAGAGCGGCGCCAGCGCCATCCACACGCCGTCGGCCTGCGCCTGCGGCGGAAAAGCCACCCAGAGCAGCAGGCCGCTCGCCACCGCCGCCGCGCCCTTCGCCAGCATCACCCCCGTCTCACGTGTCACAGAATCTCCTTGCCCGTTGTTTCCATTCCGCGGATTTGATCGTGTCACACCCGCCGCCGTTTTGCAACCCGCGATTCGCCCCGTCCGGCGCGCCCCGATCCGGGCAGATGTGATGCCGCGGAATCCGCGAAGGAGGCGGCGCGCGCCAGGCAGCACCGGCTCTCAGACCCGCTTGGCCATGAGCTCGAACTTCTTGACCTCTCGCATCAGCGCCCGGTGGGAAGAGGGCAGCTGGACCGCGTCGGCGGGAAGAAGAATCCCCAGCTTCCGCAACCGCTCATCCGCGGCGACCGTCGCGGACGTGACTTCGCCGGCCACGCGGTTCCTCCTGAGGCGGAAAAGGCTGACCATCCAGCAGATCTCGGAATCCGCCCCGATTCTCTCGAGGTTCGCCTCAACCACCTGAGGGTCCACGGAGACCGACCGGAGGGCGGCCTCGTCGCCAGGCGGAGGGCCGAGCAGCGCCGTCGTGACCGCCGTGGCCACCTCCATCGCCCCGTTCTCAGCCCACTCGCCCGAATACAGACGCTGGAGATGGACGAACAGGACCTCGGCGATCGCGTGGAACTCTTTCCGGATGTTTGCCCGGGCATGCCATCCGAAGATCCAACTTATCCAGCTCATGGTTTCGCGCTCCTTTCAGCCGATCTCCGCCCGCATGCGGCGCAGGACACGCGCCTGCCCGCGCCGGTGGGAATCACGGGAACAGCGCCATCAGCGCGTCCGCGAAAACCCCCATGCCGAACGGATTCGGGTGGTTGATGTTGTTCATCATCAGCGTCGAATAGGGAATCCCCTGCCGCCACAGCCGCCCGTAGCGCAGCGACGCGTCCGCCAGCGCGAGGCCGTTCTCCGCCGCGAACTTGCGCAGCGCCCGCACGTAGGGCCGCGGGTCCTCGTCGATGCCTTTCTCCGCCGTCAGCCCCATCCAGTCGGGCCGCACATAGTGCGGCGTCAAGATGATCCACTCCGCGCCGATCGCCTTGAAGTCGTCGCGGAGCCGCCCGTAGCGGGCATACACGCCGGCCTCGTTCAGCCCCGCGTCATTCACGAATTCGGAGACGATCAGGTCCGGCTTGGCGCCGAGCACCTTCTCCCGGTAGTTGTGCGGGCTCCCCGGCGGCTCCCGGAGATAGCTGTCGGAGTTGCGCCCGCCCCACGCCTCGGTGACCAGCTCGATCTTCGCCAGCGGATAGCGCGCGCGCAGGCGCCGCACGAACTGCGCCTGCCAGCGGTCCTTCTCCGGCTCCGGCAAAAAGCCGTCCGCCGTCACGCTGTCGCCCCACGCCAGAATCCTCAGCGTGCCGCCCGCGCGGAGCTTGGCCACCGCCTGGGGGACGAACCGCTCCGCGGCCGTCGGCGAGGCTTTCGGCGGCTCGGGATACGCCGTCTCCAAGACCGGAAACAGATTCGGCTCCCCCAGCTTCGCGAGCCGCGGCGTGACCCAGATGTTCGCCAGCCGCTCTTCTCCCGCCGCAACGGCGGGCGCTTCGGGCAGCGACACGTGCGGCACGCCTTTGCGCAGAACGATCTTCTTGTCCGCCGTCAGCACCACCGCGTCCAGACGCATCGCGCCATACGCGTAACTCGCAAACACCGGGCTCAGGGCCCCGATCGCGCCGCCTTCCAGCCGGCCCACGCACCCCCACGTCAGCTCGGCCTCGTAGTCCTTGCCCCGCGCGAGCGGAGCGCCGCCCGGCGCCAGGCGCACCACCAGCGACTCGGGATCGAGCGCGTGCCGCGCCGAGCACTCCTGCGCCCGCACTCCGGCCAGTTTCGCGCCCCGCGCATACTGCGCCGCCTGGGGGTTGTAAACCGGCAGCGCGGCGATCTTTTCGCCCGTCACCTTGACCACATCGGGAGCGTCCACCGTCACCGTCGCCGCGATGCCATGGGCCTCAACCTTGATTTGCCAATCGCCCGCGAGCGTCAGCGCCGCAGGCGCGGCCGACGACAGCCCCGCAGAAAATGCCAGCAGAAAAGCAGGAACAAAAAAGCTCATCGCACCTTCCCCTTTCTGAACACCCTGTTGAAACGGCCTCCGGTTCACTTCGCGGAAGCGAGCAATTCGCGGGCGTGGCTCTCGATCACGCTGGTCAGCCCCTTGCCGCCCAGCATGCGGGCGATCTCGTCGACGCGCCCCGACGCATCCAAGGGGGCGATGCGCATTCTGGTGCGCCCCCTGACGACCTCTTTCGAAACCACGAAGTGCTGCCGGCCGTAGACCGCGGACTGCGGCAGGTGCGTGATGGAGATCACCTGGTGGGTCTCCGCGACGCGACGCAGCTTCTGGCCGACCACGCGGCCGACCTCGCCGCCGATGTTGGCGTCGATCTCGTCGAACACCAGCACCGGAATGCGGTCGTGCGCGGCCAGCACGGCCTTGACCGCGAGCATGACGCGCGCGATCTCGCCGCTGGAGGCGATGGCCTTGAGCGCGCGCATCGGCTCGCCCGGATTCGGCGCGAAGCCGTACGACACGCCGTCCGCGCCGTGCGGACCCGGCTCGCAGGCCGCGAGGTCGATGGCGAAGCCGGACTTGAGGAAACCGAGATCGTGCAGCTCGACCGTGATGGCGCGCGCCAGCCGGCCGGCCGCCTGCGTGCGGCTCTTGGTGAGCAGCGCGGCCTTCTGGGTCAGCGTCGCGGTGACGGTCCCGATCTCCGCCTGCAGCTTCTCCACCTGTTCGGTGCGCGTGGCGAGGTCGTTGAGCCGCGCCTGGTTCTTCGCCAGCGCGGCGAGAACGTCGCCGACCGTGTGGCCGTACTTCCGTTTGAGGCGCTGCACCAACGCCATGCGCTCTTCGAGCTGCTGGAGGCGGGCCGGGTCGGCCTCGATCCGGCTCAGGCGCTCGTTGACGGCGCGCCCGAGCTCCTGGAGCTGCACCGCCGCGCCCTGAACCTCCGTGCGCCACGCGGCGGCCTCGGGCAGGATCCTCGCGAGCTCGGCGAGCTGGCCCTGAATGTTGGCGAGCAGATCGAAGGCCGAATGCTCGCCGTCGGTGAGCGCTCCGCCGACCGCTGAGCCGAGGGCGAGAATCTGTTCGGCGTTCGCCGCCTGGGCGTGCTGTTGGACCAGCTCGTCCTCGTCGGCTTCGGAAAGCCCCGCGCGCTCGATCTCGTCCACGACGAACTGGAGACGGTCGATCTCCGCGGCGATGTCGGCGGTGTCGCCCCGCAAGGCGGCAAGACGCTCCTCCAAGGTTTTCAGTGCCTGCCAGGTCTCGGCGTAAGCCTCCCGCTGCGGACCGCAGTGGCCGTAGGCGTCGAGAACGTCGCGCTGGAAGTCGGGATCGAGCAGCGACTGGTGGTCGTAGGGGCCGTGGATGTCGACCAGCAGGCTCCCGAGTCGGCGCAGGGTTTGGACCGTCGCGGGCGTGTCGTTGACCAGGCAGCGGCCCGCGCCCGTGGCCGCGACCGAGCGGCGCACCAGCAGCGTGCCCTCCTCGCAGGGCGGCAATCCGCCCGCGTCAAGCAGGGCGTCCACGGCGCGGCTGTCGGCCAAGCTGAAAGAGGCCTCCACCCACGCCTCGGGCGCGCCTTCCCGAATGGCCGACTTGTCGGCGCGGCCGCCCAGCACCAGATCGAGAGCGCCCATGAGCACGGATTTGCCCGCGCCGGTCTCGCCGGTGATGATGTTGAGGCCCGCGCCGAAATCGACGGCGGCCTCTTCGACGATGGCCAGATTGCGGACTGACAGGTGAGTGAGCATAGCCTCTTACGCCGTCTCCGTGATGCCGTGGTATTTGAAGTAGGCCTCCGCGACCTCGTTGCCCATGTAGCGGCGCAGGGTCTTGGGGCTCGACTGCGAGAGATCCACCATGATCAGGCCGTCCACCACCGAGCTGAAGTCGGGGTCGACGTTGAAGGCGAGCAGTTTGCCGCTCAGTTTGAGGTACTGGCGCAGCAGGACGGGGATGTCCTTCCCGTCGGGCTCGATCTCCGACACATAGCCGGCCACCTGATCGATGTCGTTGAGATATTCCATGTTCTCTTTGAGGCACCACTCCGAACGCTTGGGCGGCTTGGGCGGGAACTTGGGCTTGACCAGATACGCGAGGTCGTTCGCCATGCAGGTCTGGCGCATCGAGGCGAGGATCATGCAGCGCGACGCCTCGCGGTACTCGTTGGTGATGCTGACCGGGCCGAAAAGCACGCGGTAGTGCGGGTTGCGGCCGATGAAGGCCGAGATGCCCTTCCAGAGCAGGAAGAGCGAGGTGTAGGCCTTCTGGTATTCCGTCCGGATGAACGAGCGCCCCATCTCGATGGCGGGGGGGATCTTCTCCATCAGTCGCTCGTCAAACTTGAAGAGCGTGCGCGTGTAGAGGCCGCGGACGCCCCGGTCCTTCAGGATCTTGTCGGTCAGGCCGAGACGATAGGAGCCCACGATCTCCTGGCGCGCGGTGTTCCACATGAACAGGTGGTTGTAGTAGTCGTCGAACGCGTCGAGGTCGATGGCGTTGCCGGTGCCCTCGCCCACGGCGCGGAAGGTGGTCTCGCGCAAGCGCCCGATCTCGCGGAGGCAGGCGGGGATCTGGGAGGCCGCGGCGATGTAGACCTCGAAGTCGCCGGCGGCGATCAGCTTGCCGTCTTCCGGCAGGCGGGCGATCTCGCGGGCCAGGATTTCGGCGGGCACCGGCGCCACGATGGGGTCGGGCGGCATCATCGGCGGATGGAGGGAGATGAAACGCCGCGTGCGGTGCGTCTCGCACTCGGCCAGCAGGTACGAGCGGAAACGCAGGTACTTGATGAGCTGAACGTCGTCCAGGGAAAACGGCTCCAGCGCCTTGGCCGTGAGCGGCGTGCCGATGCGGACGGCGAGGGTGCGGCCCTTCTTGTTGATGAGCTGGCGCGGCAGGAGCGAGGTCCGGAAAACCGGATGGATCAGGCCGACCAGATTGAAGAAGAGGCTGTTGCGGCCGGGGAAGAACACCGGCACTGCGGTCGCGTTGGTTTTGCGCACCAGCGCGGCGATGCTCGCGCTCCAGGCCGGATCGCGCACCCGCAGCGTGCGGCGGTCGAAGCTGGAAACCTCGCCCGCGGGGAAAACGATCAGCAGGTGCCCGTCCTTGAGCCAGGTCAGGCTCTCCTTGATGGGGCGCAGGTTGGCCTTGGCCGAATTCCTCGAGGCGAAAGGATCCACCAAGATGAAATCGTCCTTCATGTCGGGGATCGCGCTCAGCAGGTAATTGGCCATCGCCTTCACGTCCGGCCGCACGCGACGCAAAAGGGAAAGCAGGATGACGCCCTCGATGCCGCCGAAGGGATGGTTCGCCACCACCATCACCGGCCCCTCTTTGGGCACCTTGAGCAACGCCTCTTCCGAGAAGTCGGTGCGGACGCCGATCGCCTGGAGGGCGCGATCGCAGAAGGGGATATCCCTCGGCATCTTCCACGCCTGGTCGTAAATGCGGTCCGCCGCACGCAGGCCGCTGACGCTTTCGAGCGGGCGCTTGACGATGCGGACCAGAAACCGCAGCACGCGGGTGCGGAACTTGTGCACCGGAATTTCAAAAATGCGCGGGGCCTGTGTCGTGTTAGATTCCATCGTCCGCCTCCGGTTGCGCCAGATGCTTCGCGAGCACGAGCAGAAAAACGAGCGGCAGGCCGATGCCCCGCACCAGCAGCGGATGCCAGACGGCGGTGACCGCGAACGCGGCGAACGCTCCGATCAGCCCCGCGGCCAACGAGGCCCGCGCCGTGCCGCGCGGCGAGAGAATCGCGCGTCCCGCGCCGCACGCGGCGCTCACAAACATGGCGAAGAAGGCAAACAGCGCCGGCAGCCCGCACGAGGCGGCCAGCACCAGATAAAGGTTCTGGATGTCCGGCTCGGAAGGGCCGGTCTGGCGCGGCACCTGATCGTAATACTGGCCGACGTGCTTCTGGTAGTTGCCGAGGCCGACCCCCAGCCACGGATGGGTGAGCGCCATGCTGGCGGCGGCCTGCCACTCCGGATATCGGCGCTCGACCTTGCCGGCGCCGTCATAGAGCGCGACGGACTGGAAATGGACGAGGTCGTTCTCGCGCGGGAGCCGCGGCAGCACCGCGCTCTGCCACACGAGCAGGAAGGCGGCCACCGGAACGAAGAGCTTGAGGCCGCGCGCCGCCGCCATGCAGAGGATCACACCCGCGGCTGCGAAATAGGAAGCGCCCGAGAGATCGACGGTCAGCCCCGCCGCCAGCATCGCCGCAAGAGACGCCTTCAGAAGCCAGCCCCGCGCGCCCAGCACGCCCGCGAAGCAGAGAGGGAGCGCCAGCGCGAGAAAGCCGCCGAGCACATTGCGGTTGCCGAAGGAACCCCGAACGGCCAGAGGATTCTCGCCGCCCGCAAAATAGTGGACCAGCGCAACCCCCAGGACCGCGGCCGTCACGCACCCGAGCGGAACGAGCGCACGCCGCGCCGCCTGCGGGCCACCGTCGCGCAGATACGCCTCGAAGAGCATCGTCCCCACGAGGAAATATTCGGCGTACTGCACCAGGTCCTTGAGCGCAGAGGCCTTGTCCGGCGCGGCCAGCGCCGAGGCGGCCGCGCAGCCGACGAACAGCAGCTGGGGCCACGGCGGCAACCGCAGGAGGCGCCGCCAGTCGCGGCACGTCAAAAGGTCCAGAAGCCAGACGCCCGCCGTGACGGCCAGCGTCAGGTCGGCCGGCGAGAGATGGAGCTTGGGCCGCGGCTCGAGTGACCACTGGGTCGGCGCCACGCACAACGTGACGAGCACGCCCCAGCGGAAAGACGCCTGCAGCAGCGTATGGAGGCGCTGAAGGGTCATTTGCGCATACCCGCGGGTTCGGTCTCGACCGGCACGAAACGCTTGTCCGAGCTGAGCAGCACCTGGTCGAGTCGCACGCCGTCCTCGCGGTTGTTGAACGTCAGCGTGTGCTTGCCCTTCGCGAGGCGAAGGGGCGCGGACGTGCGGGAAACGGGATACCTGACCCAGTGCCAGACCTTGTAGGTGGCGTCCTCGCCGAAAAGGAAGGCGGGCTGGTCATCCGCCCTGACCGTGAAGGAGTTGCTGCATTCCCCGCCCCACCAGACGCGGCACCAAAGCGTAAAGACGCCGTCCTCCGGCACCTCGAAAGAATACACGGCCTTGCCCGCCTCCAGCTTGGGCGGGTTGCCCGCGCCCTCGGGGATCTCGAGATACGCGCCCGAGGCGCCCGCGACGCCGTTCGACACGGTCACCATGGGCGCTTCGCAACGCGCCGCGGTTTCCGCCTCAAAACAGATTTTGACCCCCGCGGCCTGAGTCGCCACAGCCCCCAGCAGACAGGCCACCTCTATCAGGAATGAAAATTTCATGCTCGCATTATACGTTTTCCCGCGTTGATCGGCAACAGGAAGGGGACTGCCGCGGCCGCCTTTCCCCTCGTTTAGAGGTCCTTGAACCACGCCTCGGCCGAGAGGTTGGTGGTGGCGGAGGAACGGGCGGAAACCGTTGCCTTTTCCAGCATGCCGCTTTTCTCTGCCGCCGTCATGATGCGCCCGGGGATGAGAACGCTCCTGGCGTTCAAGGTCAGCTTCACGCCCCGCACGCGTTCCCACCGGAAGCCGGGCTCCAGACAGACCGGAATATCGGGCAGCATCGCGCCCGCGGCGAGCGTCTGCGGCTCGGCCAGGCGCCGGACCAGGCCCTGGTTCCACCCCCCCTCGCGCAGCAACGGCTTGACGGCCAGGCTCCGGACTTCTTCGCCCGAATCGAGCAAGAGCCCCACCTGGAGGCTCTTCAGAACGACGGGGACGGGGCTCCCCATGTTGACCACCGACAGCGCCGCATAGGAGACCGGCTTCGCGACGCATCGGTTGAATTGCCGCGACTCGGAAGCGTTCTCCGCAAACGCCGAAACCACCGCCAGCACCCCGTCTTGCTGGAGCTCGCCAAACCAACCCGATTTGAACAGGGATCTGTCTTCTTGAGCGGCAGGAAGATCCGACGTTTTTACTGGCACCGGACGCGCTGCGGCAGGCGGTATGCATTTCTTATAAAAGTTTACGGCCACCAGCAGCAGGGTCAGCACGCCGACCGTCAGGCCGACCTGCAAACGGCTCCGGACGCGCTGTCGCCAATGGCGCAGCTGCATGACCTGCGCGTAGACCCCTGTGCCCAGCGCGGCCACGGCGAACAGGCCCGCGACGCCGTTGAAGAAGGGATTGGCCCCTTCCTGCCGCGTATAGGCGATCAGTTCCATGATCAGCGCGGTGCAGAACGCCAGAAAAGCGGCCATCACGCACAGGGCAGACGCGTTCCTTCCGTCCAGCGCCCCCTTACGGGATTCTTGCCGGTGGGCCCCGCCGCCGCCCGCGCGGGCCCCCGGCTCATCTTCGCTGACGTTGCCGCCGTCGATCTTCGCGCTGCGGTGGTTGCCGCTGCGCGACACTTCGCCAGCCCCGTGAGGGCGGTGCGGGCCATGGTGCGAACGATGGGTGTGACTGTGTATGCTGGGCATGGTCATAATGAAAGGATTAATTTACCCGCCTTGGGGCCAACCGTCAACATCCGAGTCGCCTTCGCGGGACAGGCGCGCGCGGCGCCGTCGGAACCGGAACGCCCTGCCGTGCGCCGTGCGGGCCGCCTCAGTCCGGCCGCGTCCGGCAAGCGGCCTTCGCGGCTTCATAGACCTGGCGCGGGGTGACGCCGTTCGCTTGGGCGAGCGCGGCGCAGGCGTCGTGCTCGGGCGAGGCGGTGATCTCCTGGCCGCGCAGCGCGCCGACCTTCACGGGCACCTCCCCCCACGGGGTGCGCACGTGTTCGAAACGGCGATCCAGCATTTCACGCGCGACGGGATAATAGCGAATGCCGAACGTGGTGGTGGCGCGGAAGATCCTCTCGCGCAGGGCCGGGGCGTCGCCGGCGCAGGCGAGCGCGCTGAGCAGCGTGCCGGGGCGGCCCTTTTTCATGACCAGCGGCGTATACCACACGTCCAGAGCGCCGCGCTCGAGAAGATCCGTCGTGAGCGTCCCGAGCCACTCGGGATTGCAGTCGTCCAGATTGGTTTCGAGCACGAGCAACGGCTCCGCGTCCGGCGCGGGCGGCACGGCGGCGGCCGCCAGCAGCGTCGCGCGCAGCACGTTCGGCCGGCCGCTGAGCGCCCGGCCGCCGAAGCCGAAGGCGCTGCGGATGACGGTGGCCTCAGCGGGAAACGGGGCGAGCGTCTGCGTCCACACGCGCAAGAGCGCCGCGCCGGTGGGCGTGACGAGCTCGAAGGGCTCGGCGGTCTGCGTCACCGCCATGCCGGCCAGCAGCTCCTGCGTGGCGGGCGCGGGGTTCGGCATCTCGCCGTGGGCGCAGCGGATCGTCCCTGTGCCGGCGGGCAGCGGGCCGCAGGAGACGCCGGCCACGCCGAGCTGCTCCAGCGCGAGGCACGCGCCGACAATATCGGCGACCGAATCCCACGCGCCGATCTCATGGAAGTGGACCGTCTCCGGCGTTTTGCCGTGGACCTTGGCCTCGGCCTCCGCCAGCGCACGGAAGACGCCGAGTGCCAAGGCGCGCGCGGTCTCGGGAACGGGCGCACGCGACAAAAGGTGTTCGATCTCCGCAAGCCCGCGGTGCGCGTGGGCGTGCGCATGGGCGTGCGCATCCGGCCACTCGCTTTCGTCGTGGTGGGGATGGCGCTCGGCGTGCACCGTCACGCGGACGCCGTTCAAGCCGGCGTCGCCGGCGATCTCCGTCTGGAAACGGAGCCGTTCGGGGAAGAATCCGTTGACGGTTTTCTCGATCGCGGCCAGGTCCGCCCCCAGCGCCGCGAGGGCGGAAAGGATCATGTCGCCGCTCGCGCCGCCCACGCTGTCGAATCGGAGAAAGTATTTCATGGCGCTAGCTTACAGGGTCGCGGGCGGAAGCTTCAACAGGAAAACAAGAAGCCCGCCGGGAAACAACCGGCGGGCTTCTTTTCAAGGCTCACACGTGAGCGCGCATCAGTTCGAGGCGCGGCCCCCGACGCCGGCCGCCTTTTCGGCACCGACCTTGGCCTTCTCGTGCGGACGCAGCGCGCGCACCGCCGCGCCGGCGCGCCACATCTCGGAGTCGCGCATCGCCTTGAGCTCCGCGTCGAGCTTCTGCTTGTAGTCCGGCGTGCCGCAGAGCTTGATGACGCGCTTGGCTTCCTTCTGGCTCTTCACGGCCTCGTACAGGTCCTTGAAGACCGGCAACGTCGCCTTCTTGAACTTCGGCCGCCAGTCGAGCGCGCCGCGCTGCGCCGTGGTCGAGCAGTTCGAATACATCCAGTCCATGCCCTTCTCGTCGACCAGGCGGATCAGACTCTGGGTCAGCTCTTCGACCGTCTCGTTGAACGCCTCGGACGGGCTGTGGCCGTTCTTGCGGAGCACGTCGTACTGGGCTTCCATGATGCCGGCCAGCGCGCCCATCAGCACGCCGCGCTCGCCCGTGAGGTCCGACGTGACCTCATGCTCGAAGGTCGTCGGGAAGAGATATCCCGAGCCCACGCCGACGCCGATCGCCAGCGTGCGGTCCAGCGCCTTGCCGGTCGCGTCCTGCTTCACGGCGAAGCTGGAGTTGATGCCGACGCCCGCGAGGAAGTTGCGGCGCACGTTCAGGCCCGAGCCCTTCGGCGCGACCATGATCACGTCCACGTCCGCGCCCGGCTTCACGCCCGTCAGCTTGTTGTAGACGTAGGCGAAGCCGTGGGAGAAATAGAGCGCCTTGCCGTCGGTCACGTAGGGCTTGACGCGATTCCACACGTCGCGGACGGAGGCGTCGCTCGTCAGCATCATGATGATCGTGCCGCGCTGAGCGGCCTCTTCGATGTCGAAAAGGGTCTTGCCGGGGACCCAGCCGTCCTTGATCGCGCGCTTCCAGTTGCTCTTCGCGTCCTTCGAGGGGCGCTGGCCGACGATCACCTTGAAGCCGTTGTCGCGCATGTTCAGCGACTGAGCGGGACCCTGAACGCCATAGCCAATCACGGCAATCACTTCATCCTTGAGGACCTTCTGCGCCTTCTTCAAAGGATATTCTTTACGTGTAACGACGGTTTCGATGACGCCGCCAAAATCGATCTTGGCCATTTTCAGTTACTCCTCAGTTTATGAACGATCCGCTTCGTCGTGCCGGCTGAATGGTCGCACAATCGGGCAGAAAAATGGCATTTATCATATCACCTTGTCACCGTGACGCAAGCGCTTAATTGCGGCCGGGGCTTGACGGGCCGGCCGCCGCCGCCCGCCCCCTGCGGTACTCGGGCACATAGACCGCGGAATCGCGCACCACGCAGCCGGCGCGCCCCGCCAGGTCCTTCATGATCTGCGAGCACATCGAGCAGGTCACGCAGCACTTTTCCGGCGCCATCGCGCCGCGCGTCAAGATGTCCTTCGGCGCATCGGGATAGGCGAAGGAGGAGCGGCCGAACCCGATCAGGTCGCACCAGCTCTCGCGCACGAGCCCCGCCGCCACGCAAGGGGCCAAGTGCCGCAGCCACGAGAGGGCGGCGGTCACGACCGGCGCCCCGTCCGCAGCCTGCCGAACCGCCCGCACCGCCTCCTGGAAACGGGCCACGCCGCGCAGCGGATCCTCCGGCGGCGGAGGCCCCCCCGCCAAAGGTCGGTCGTGGGGGCGGTTCATGAAAGGCTGGAACCGCGGATAGCCCATCGAAATGTTGTGCAGCGGCACGCCCATCGCGGACAACTCCCCGACCAGCCGCAGCGGCTCGGCCAGGTCCGCCTCCCACGCGCCCTCGCGTTCGGCCACGCCCCAGCCGTACGGATAGTCCGAAGGCTCCAGGACCGTCAGCCGCGACACCACCCACGTCGCTTTCGCGAGGGTCTGCCGCATCCCCGCGAGGCAGTTCTTCAGAAAGCGCGTGCGGTTCTCGTACGGGCCGCCGTAACGCCCCTCGCGGCACCGCGCGCCCAGGAGTTCCGCCACGAGATAACCGTGCACCGCCTTCATGTCCACGCCGTCGAACCCCGCCCGTTCCGCGAGCTCCGCCGCGGCCACGAAAGCCTCCTCCAGCCGCGCCAGCGCCGCGTCGTCCACCGGTTCCGTCGCCGGCAGTTCGGGCATCGCTTTCTCCAGGGCGGGGTTGCGTTGCGCCACCACGGGCGCCGGCTTGCCTTGAGGGCGGCTGTAGCGCCCGCTGTGCGTGAGCTGCAGAATCAGCGTCACCTCGCCGCACCCCTCGTCGCGTGCCGCCCGCCGCGTCCCGTCGACGAGTCGCCGCCACACATCGAGGTTCTGAGCCGTGAGCATGAGCTGCCGCGGCCCGGAGCGCCCCTCCGGCACAACCGCCGCGGACTCGAACCAGATGAGCGCGCTACCCCCCGCGGCGTAGCGCCGGTACCGCCGGAACGTCAACTCGCCCGGCGCGCCGCCGTCGTCCGCCGCGTCCACGCCCTCCATCGGCTGCACCACGAAGCGGTTTGCCAGCCGCCGCCCCGCGACGTCCAGAGGCTCGCCCAGCACCCCGAACGCGTCGCTCAGCGGCAGCCGCGCCCCGATGCGCGCCAGGTCCGCAGCCAAGTCCGCTTCCGTCTTCAGATCAAACCGTTTCATCCGAGCCTCCGCCCTTGCAATTTGCGTCACAGTGTACCAAAATGATTCCCGCGATTCGGGCCCGATTTTCGGCGCCGACGCGCCGGGGGAACAATCGCCGTTCACTTTTCACCATTCTCTGTTCAACACGCTCAGCCATGGATATTCCAGTCACCACCGCCATCCGCGCGCTCCGCGCCGCCAACGCCGAATTCGAGCCCCAAGTCTACGACTACGCCGAGCACGGCGGCACGGACCGCGCCTCGCACGAGCTCGGCGTGGACGAGCACGCCACCGTCAAGACCATCGTGATGGAGACCGACGCCAAGAAACCCTTCATCGTGCTCATGCACGGCGACTGCGAGATCTCCACGAAACAGATGGCCCGCATCCTCGGCGTCAAATCCGTCGCGCCCTGCACGCCCGACACCGCGACGCGCCACACCGGCTATCTGGTCGGCGGCACCAGCCCCTTCGGCACGCGCAAGCCGCTGCCGGTCTACGCGGAGGCCACCATCTTCGACCTGCCGCACATCTACATCAACGGCGGCCGACGGGGCTTGCTTGTGAAGATCGCGCCAGGCGTCCTCGACCGGATCGTCCACCCCGTCCGCGTCAGCGCCGCCGTCCCGGGCTGACCCGGGCGCCGCCCCGCCCTACGCCCGCGCCCCGTCATAAAAGGCCTTCACCTTGGCGATGATCGTCAGCACCTGCTCGGGCTGGAGATCGTAGTACAGGGGCAGGCGCAGCAGGCAGTTGACGAACCGTTCGCAGTTGACCAGCTCCGGGCCGGCGGCTTTGCCCTGGCAGGAGGTTTTGTAGAAGGTCGACTTGCGAAGGCTGAGATAGTGGGTCGCCGTCTGGATGCCGTTCGCTTTCAGATAGGCGATGAGGCGCGCGCGCTCCCGCTGCGAGCGGCACACCAGATAGAACATGTGCGCATTGTTCGTGGCATAGGGCGGGATCCGCGGCACGGCGAAGAACCCCTCGTCGGCGAGCGGCTTCAGCCCGGCATAATAGATGCGCCAGAGCAGCTTGCGCTGCCGCTGGATCTTCTTGAGGTTCTCGAGCTGGGCCAGCAGAAACGCGGCGGTGATGCCGGAGGGCAGGAACGACGAGCCGACGTCGACCCATTCGTACTTGTTCACCTCGCCGCGGAAAAAGTCGGCGCGGTTGGTGCCCTTCTCCCAGATGATCTCGGCGCGGCGGATGAAGCGGGGGTCGTTGATGGTCAGCATGCCGCCCTCGCCGCACTGGATGTTTTTGGTCTCGTGAAACGAGAAGCACCCCAGGTGGCCGAGCCCGCCCAGCGGATAGTTGTGGTTCAGCGTCTTCAGCCTTCTGTGCCATGGATACCGCACGTCCGACAGGTCGTCCGTGTAATAGGCGTCGATCGCCTGCGCCGAATCCGCGATGACCAGGAGGTTGTGCTTCTGCGCCACCGCGAAGATCTTGCGCATGTCGCAGGCGATGCCGGCATAGTGGACCGGAACGATTGCTTTCGTCCGCGGCGTGATCAGAGGCTCGAGCCGGTCCGCGTCCATGTTCGGGTTGTCGGGATAGCTGTCCGCGAACACGATGGTCGCCCCTTGGCGCACGAACGCCAACGCGGTCGAGACGAAGGTGTAGGAGGGCACGATCACTTCGTCGCCCGGCCGGATATCCGCCAGAATGGCCGCCATCTCCAGGGCGTCCGTGCAGGAGGTCGTCAGCAGGCACTTCGTGAACCCGTAGCGCTCTTCGAAGAATTGCTGGCACTTTTGCGTGAACGGGCCGTTGCCCGAGGTCCTGCCGCTCGCGACCGCCTTTGCGATGTATTCGAGCTCTTTGCCGATCACCACCGGCTTGTTGAAGGGGATCATTTCGCCTCGCCTCCGCAGATCTCTTTGACGGTCGACTGGGGCTTGCCGCTGCAGTTCAGGTAGAGCCGCCCCAGATACTCCCCGACCACGCCGATCGAGAACAGCAGCAGGCCGCCCATCACGAGCTGCACGATGACGAGCGTGATCCACCCCTCGACGCGGTGTTTCAGGAAGAGATACTGGATCAGGTAAAAGAGCGCCAAAGCGAAGCCGCACAGCGAGCACGTGATCCCCAAATACGAGGAGAAACGCAGCGGCCACACCGAGAAGCCCGTCGCGACGCGCAGGAAGACGAGGACGGATTTGGCCATCGTGTAGTTGCCCTTGCCCCGGTATCGCTCGTTGTGCGGCAGATCCGTCTGCCCGACGTTGCGGGTCACCCCGAGGATCAGGCCGTCCACATACGGGAAGGGCCCGGTGTATTTGACGACCTCTTCGGCGATTTCCCTGCGCATCACCTTGAACGGCGACAGGTAGAGGTGCTTGGGCTTGGCGATCACGACCTCGGCCAACCTGCCGTTGAGCCAGCTCCCCGCCTTTTTCCACCACGCCTCTTTGATCACGGGGAACCGCGCGTAGCAGACGTCCAGGTCCAGCGCTTTGCACCGCCCGTAGAGCGCGGGGATGTCGTAAGGCGAATGCTGCAGATCGTCGTCCATGACGGCCACAAACGCCCCGCGCGCCCGCCGCAGCCCGCACAGGATGGCGTTGTCCTGCCCGGCGTTCTTCCGCAGGCCGATGCCGGTGATCGTCGGGTCGCGTTGGCACAAGCGCCGGATCACCTGCCAGCTGCCGTCCGAACTCTGATCGTCGACGAGAATCAGCTCATGGGGAATCCCGCTCAGGGCGTCCGCGATTTGCCGGTTCAACTCCTCCAGGCACGCCTCGCTGTTGTACACCGGGACGACCACGCTCAGCTCAACCATACCACCTCCACGATCATGTCGCGGGCCACGCTGATCACGCGGTAGTCCAGCCCCACGCTCGCTTTCAGCCCGTCCAAAGCCTCAAGCAGCGACGTCTCGTTGAAACGGAAGGCCTCCTCCCGCGGGCCGACGCGCGTCCCCTTTCGCGCGAGGAACCGCAGCAGCCGGTTCGAATTCGTCCAGTTTCTGACCGGCTCGGAAAGGATGAGCCGCCCCGACGCGGCCTTGATGCGCCGGAAAAGCTCCGGCAAATCGGGCTTGAAGTGGTAGAGCGAGCCCATCATGACGCAAACGTCGCACGCGGGAA
>Ga0116170_10001892_pt1 | contig 20731 bp, 15 predicted proteins | sample AD_JPNHW1_MetaG_FD_89797 | JGI IMG/M metagenome (GOLD analysis project Ga0116170, IMG submission 89797) | Active sludge microbial communities of municipal wastewater-treating anaerobic digesters from Japan - AD_JPNHW1_MetaG | ecosystem: Engineered > Bioreactor > Anaerobic > Digestate | place...
ACCTGCACAAGCTCGAAACGATCCGGGATGCGGTTTTGACCACCCTCAGTTCAGAGCAGCGAACCCTGGATCGTCTGGCATCAGAAACCGCAACCGCCCTTGCCGACAGTGCTTTTCTGAGTCAGGATATAGCGACACAGCAGCGCCATGCCGAAAAGATACGGGCAGCCCTGGGCGCAGACTGGCTCGAAATTTTCGTGGGGGGCAAACCGCTGCTGCTGGCCAGTTCTGAATTTTCGATCCCGCTGCCGAAGGCAGGGTTTCCGGTGCGGATAGCGGGTTCGGGGCCATTTTCATATCGCGGCTATCTTTTTTCGCAATCAAGGTTGATGGCCCCGGCTTCGGCAACGCTCTGCCTGGCAAGATTGCCGGCATCTGACAAAATCAGCCCCGACTTTTTCTGCATTTTTGACAAGAGCGGAATACTCTTTAAGCGTGGTTCGGTGCCTGAATTCAAGGTTCTGCAGGAAATGGCCAGTCAGGATGTCACCCACCAGTTTCAGGCTGGTGAAGACCTTTATCGCACCCGAATTTTTAAAGCAGGCGATGGGTTTAATATACTCACCGGTTACCCGGCCCAGCGTGCTACCCTGTCGAGAAGCCTTGTCGATCAGCTTATGATGCGCCTGGCCCTTTTAGAGGTTCTCGGCCTGCTTCTGCTCGGATTTTTTCTTGGCCGGCGGCTCTTTGCACCGCTCGGCGCTTTGAAGCAAAGCCTTGAACAGGTTGCTGAGGGCCGATGGAAAGAAATTCCCCTCGACAAGCCGCCGATACAGAACAGCGGCGCTGAAGTCGAGAACGTGGTTCACAGTTTCAATCGCATGGTGCGTGAATTGTCTTCGGCGCAGACCAGACTCCTCGATGTCCAGAAAGAACTGGCCAAGAAGGATAAAATGGCCGCTCTTGGCCGATTTTCTGCTGGAATTGCTCATGAAATCAACAACCCGCTCGGAACAATTCTCGTAACTGCGGGAATGTTAAAAGAGGCGGCACAGGCGGGCCGGAAACTTGCACCCGAAGACTTTGATGCCATTCTCGATGAGGTCAGGCGTTGCCGCGATATTATCGCGACCCTGAGAACCTACACAGGGCGAACCCAGCCGCAACTGGTTCGCATGGCATTTTCAGAATTTTTTGCTGCCATCAGCAGTTATCTGAGCAACGAATCTGGCTTCAAGAGTCTGCAATTCGGCTTTTCGTCGCCACCAGACGAGGATATGGCCATCATGGTTGATGTCAAAGCCATGTATCAGGTTTTTCACAATCTGGTAAAGAATGCATTTGAGGCCATGAGTGATATGCCAGTGAAAAAGATCGATTTATCTGCTGAAGCCGCAGAAGACCATTTCTGCATCAGAGTTCATGATTACGGGCGGGGTTTTACGTGCCTTCCGGAGCATATATTTGAACCATTATTTACCACCAAACCCCAGGGCACTGGTCTGGGCTTGATTATCTGTCAGGCGATCATCGACGGTCACCATGGTCGCATTGAGGCGAGGCGTCTTGAAGAAGCGGGGATCACCGAATTCAGCATCATGTTGCCATTTGCCAGACTACAGAAACAGGAGAATTAAAAGATGAAGGGTCGCATTGTATTGATTGATGACGAAGTTAAGCTGCTGCAGGCATTGAAGAAAGCTCTCGAACTAGAAGGTTTCGAGGTTTATGATTTTGCAGACCCCCAGAAGGGTTTTGATTTTATCTGTAGTCGCGAGATCGATCTGGTTATCTCTGATATAAGAATGAGCGGCCTGTCGGGCATTGAACTTCTCGGTCGAATAAAAAAAGTCAAACCAGAACTGCCCTGTATCCTGATGACTGCCTATTCATCGGTTGAAACGGCAGTAACCGCCATCAAGCTCGGAGCCAGAGATTACCTTCTTAAACCCTTTGAGCTGGCTGAATTCAAGCAGGCGGTTTACCAGGTATTCAACGGAAAAAACCATGCTATCAAAGGTTCGGTGCCATCAAAAAACATAATCGGCAGTTCAGAAGTTATGCATCGGATTCACGAGGTAATAGCGAGCATTTCTGATACGAGCAGCACAGTGTTAATCTATGGCGAAAGCGGCACAGGCAAAGAGATGGTTGCGAGGGCGATTCATGAGAATTCGCTGCGCAGCGAAAAACCATTTGTTCCGGTCAATTGCAGCACTATCCCGGAACAACTCTTTGAGAGTGAAATGTTCGGGCACAAGAAAGGTAGTTTCACCAACGCTTATAATGACAAGCACGGTCTGTTCAAAGAAGCAGAAGGTGGCACGCTTTTTCTTGATGAGATCGGCGATCTGCCGATATCGAACCAGGCAAAACTCTTAAGAGTGCTTCAAGATGGCTCTTTCAAGCCAGTAGGTTCAAATCAGCAACTGCAGGCAGATGTCAGAATAATTGCCGCGACCAACAAGGTTCTGGACAAGGAAGTTCAGAGCGGAAATTTTAGAGAAGACCTGCTTTATAGAATCAAAGTTGTGGAAATAGGACTGCCGCCGCTGCGGCAAAGGCGGAGTGACATCAAAGAACTGGCCGAATTTTTCATCAGTTTTTACGCCTTACGTCATTCGCGCAATATCAGTGGCTGCGACGAGAGTTTTCTTCAAGCTCTGCACGACTACGACTGGCCCGGAAACGTAAGACAACTTGAGAACTGTATAGAAAGATCAGTCATCATGAAGCGCACCGGTCGATTAACCCTTTCCGACCTGAATCTGCCGGCTGAAGCTGAATTAGTCAACCCGGTCGCGTTGAACGACCAGAGCCTGCCGCTCGACCAGACGATTGAAAGAATCGAGGAAAACCTGATTCTTCAGGCACTTGAGGTCAGCGGCTGGAATTATTCGAAAGCGGCTGCCACCCTTGGGGTTACCAGGCAGAATCTGCACTACAAATTAAAGAAGTATGGCATTCGCAAAGATGAATAGAGCCCGAAGAATCTGGCCGGCCGTCGGCATTTTTTTGAGCATGGTTCTGCTGCCCGCGCTTCTGCTGGCCGGCGACACAATTGATTCTTACGCGGTCACTCATTTACAAAACAAACTTTCCATCTCTTTTGCACGTGAATACGCATTCGACGAGATCGAATTGCCAGCGGTCAGCAATACCCTTTGGGGAACCGGCAACGAATGCCGGGCGGTATTGCTTGAATTAAATGGGCGGCAGTTTGTCAGTTCGGTAGCTGCGCCGGGTCAAACTTTGATTTTTAGACCCGGTGGACTGCCTGGCAGGGAGTTTTTTATCACGCCCCTGATTGTTAACAAAGGTGGCGAAGCCTCGACGGGAAGCGAGAAGATCAGGTTTTCAGCGGTACCGGCAGAAGTCAGAAGCATCGAAACACGCATTACCGAGCTGACCGACCGGGTGTCAGCCTTTCAGCAGGAGAATCGCTGCTTTTCATGCCATACGGCGTTGCCTCTTGCCCTTGTTTTTCGTGAGGCCGGCAAGCGTCGAATGGCCATCGACCCGAACAGCATTCTCAACATCGGCCGGGAAATTTCCGCAATGCAGCTTGGCGATGGATCGTTTTTTTTCGCAAAACAACCGGTCTACGGGCGCATCACGACGACTTTGTGCGCCGGGGCGGTTATCGCTATTATCAGCGACTTTTCGACCGAGTTCATGATTAATCTGAAAAGAATTCTTCCCTTACTTGTCGAATGGAACATCGGTGATGAACCGCTTCAGGCAGACTTTTTTCTCAGGCCGCTCTTTTCAGGGCAACCGGCCACCGCACTCTTTGAATCATTGATTATCAGCACCATGTATTGCAAGTCTGAGAACGAAGGTGAAGTCAGCGCAGATGAGCGACTGCAGAAGCGCCTCATGAATCTGCAAAAATGGGTTACAGAGCAAAATTCAGAGCCGCTGCTGCACCGTATGATAACCATGCTGGGCATGCCGGTGCTGGTGCAGGTGAGTCACTCAGCCCGAGAGGCTTTTGGCGCCGAACTGGTTCGAATTCTTGAAGATGAGCCAGAGGGCCGTCGTCGCGATGTACGCGCCATTGCTTTTTCGATATTGAGCCGGCTAGGCCATGGTGCGCCTGCCAAGCCAAGGCAGCAACCCGAAAGGCCGCAAACTCTTGCAGATGAGCTATGGGAATGCCTTGAACAAATTATTCAGGCCGAATCTCGGCCAGCAAAAAAACCTGCGGTTTTTCGCAAAGAATAACCTGCCTTCTGCCGATAATGGAAGCCATGAAGAAATTGAACTTTGTTCTGCTGCTGCTTTGTCTTTTATTGTCAGGTTACGGGGTTATAGCCGCCCCAGGCGGTTTTGACCAGTATAAGCCTCCGGATCTGATGAAGGACTTTGAGTTATTACGTCGGCGCATCAGAGAGAACCCGCGCGACATCCCGGCAATTAACTCAATCGGCATTATTTATGCCCGGGCCGGCAAGCTTGATGACGCAATAAGACTCTGGCGCCACGGCATCGCTCTCGACCCGCGCTATATACATCTTTACAACAATCTTGGTTCAGCCCTCAAGCAGATGGGAAGACGCGAAGAAGCCCGACTGGTTTTTAAAACCGGTCTAAGCTACTCAGCCTCATTCTGGATCAGCTATAACCTTGGCCTGCTTGAAAAAGAAGAGGGGAACCCATCTGCGGCGGCGGTCTGTTTTAAGAATTGTCTGGCCGGCAATCCGGCCTTTCAGCCTGCCCTGAACCAGTTAGCCGAACTTGGCTATCAGGTGGCACTCCCAGAAACAGGTCGAAGCAGCCGGCCAATGACACTCGGCAGCTACAAACCACCTGTTGAAAGCGGCAACATAGACTTTTACCCGTTGTATCCTAATGGACAGGCAAAAGAGCGTCAGCCGGCCTACGCAGAGGCTGAAGAATATGAGCGGGCAACAACACCCTCGCCGACCATTCCGGGAAAGCCAGCCCGGCAGAACACCAGCAAACCATTCACCCCGCTTTCTTCGAGCGACTGTCTTGAGATAGTTAAAGCCATCAAGGCTGCACCGAATGAACGCTACCTGGCGCTGACCTTTGATGATGGGCCACACCACACCTACACCCGAGAAATTCTTGATATTCTCAAGAACGAAGGGGCTCGGGGCACCTTCTTTGTGGTTGGCAGCAGGGCCGAGACCTACCCCGACATTTTAAGCCGCATGGCTGCTGAAGGGCATGACATCGGCAACCATACCTGGGAACACCGCAGCCTTGCCAAGGGTTCTAATGCTGACGCTTTAGCGACTCTGCGCCGAACCAATGACCTGATCAGCGGCATAACTGCAAAATCCTGCAATATTGTCAGGCCGCCGTTCGGGCACACCAATTCGCGGGTAAAATCTCTGTTAAGCGGCCAGGGCTGGCATGAAGTGCTATGGGATTCTGACAGTCGCGACTGGCAGAACAAGGACCCGGACCGGATTCTTTACCGGGTTATGAAATCAGCCGGGCCAGGCAGTATTGTGCTGTTTCACGATATTCACCCGGGTGCGGCACGCATGCTGCCGACCCTGATCAGGGCGTTTAAATCGCAAGGCTACCGGTTCGTCACCATCTCTGAGCTGATTAAAATTACCAGTGCCAGTTAGTTGTTTTAACGGCAAGGGCAGTCTATAATCAGCGCATGTGGATAGTAATACTCAATTTCTGTCTTTTTCTGCTGCTGATCGGTTTCTTTTTTTACGGAATCAGGCAGTGGTCGGCGCTGATCGCTGACTTTGAAGACGACAATCGTGAAGATGACGATAACAGGGTTATCGACGGCCGGCAACATCGGCTGCCTCTCTGGTTGTTGATTATTGGTGCCGGGCTGGTTTCGCTGACGAGCACTCTGGCTGCGTGGTTCAGCTGATTTAAAGGTGCCCGCGGCCATTTTTGCAGGCAGGCCGGCACATGAAAAGTCTCTTGGAAATTCATCGTATTTGTTTTATGCTGTACTGGTAGAAAACGCCGATATTCGATTTTCAAGGAGAGAGCCATGGAACAGGAAAACACTACCAGACGACGGTTCAAGACTTTTCCGAATCTGAAGGCAGAGAGCTTTCAGCACCCCTGGGACCGCCAGGCCATCGGTGCGCTTCAGGCAATCCCTGGCTTTGAGTTTCTGGTAACCAAGCTCATGGAAATTGGTTTTGAGCAATTTTTTCGCATTACCAATCTGGCCAGCAATATTCACGTCAAGGGAAAAATGCTGCCGCGACTTCGCGAAACGCTGCGTTACGCGAGCCGCATTCTTGACATGCAGGAACCCGAGCTTTACGTGACCACTCACCCGATTCCGAATGCCTTCACCTACGGGCAGACCAGGCCATTTATCGTGGTCACTTCGGGCCTTGTTGAAGCAATGGAAGAGGAAGAAGTTTTCTTTGTGCTTGGGCATGAGCTTGGTCATATTAAATGTGGGCACGTGCTCTACCGCACCATGGCCCGCAATTTCAAGATGGTGCTCGATATCGCTGCCGGGGCGACCTTCGGCATTTCGAGTTTGATCAGTGCCGGTCTGGAAATGGCGATGTTTGACTGGGAAAGAAAATCAGAGCTGTCTGCTGACCGGGCCGGTCTGATCTGCGTTCAGAACCAGCACACCGCCAACCGCGCCTTTATGAAAATGGCGGCAGCGGCGCCCAAGCTCTACAGTGAGATGGATGAAGGCGAATTTTTGCGGCAGATCCGTTCATACGAAGACGCCAGTGATGAATCTTTCATCAATAAGACCTATACTGCCTTTGTCACTTCAAGAATGAGTCACCCGTTTTTGATTATGCGTGCCAAGCAGCTTGACTCCTGGATTCAGGGTGGCGGTTTCAGCGATCTTACCGGCATTAACCCTGAAGATGTTCGTGACCAGAGCGATAATAAACTCATCGACTTAGAAGACTGATCAGTTCGACATTATTCTGTGAAACGGCCAGATCGAGGGCGGTCTGGCCGTTTTCGTTTTTAATTGTACGGTCGGCACCGGCGTTCAGCAATGACATGACCGCTGCCAGTTTTCCCTGCTGGGTGGCAAGGTGCAGAGGCGCCCAGCCATCGTTATCGGGCAAATTAACGACAGCACCGAGACTGAGCAGCGATTCGATAATTGCTTTGTTACCACGGTAGGCAGCCCAGTGCAGCGGGGTCCAGCCGTCGCGTTCGCGGCGATGATAGTCGGCGCCATTCTCAATCAACAGCAAAAAGGCGTCAACCTGTTCTCTGGCGGTGGCAAGATGCAGGGGAGTCACACCATCAATGTTCACGGCATCAACTTCGGCACCCCGGGCAAAAAGCGCGATCAGCACGGCTTTCATACCGTGTCTGGCGGCAAGATGCTGTGGGGTCAACCCGGTCGCATCAGCGACTCTGAAGTCTTCACCCTCTTCGATCAATTTTAGACCTGCTTCGGCATTTTGGGCATCCAGGGTCATTAACAGCCGGTTGTTGTGCGTCATGTCTTTTTCTCCGGGTTCAGAGATGGTATGTTGTGCGATTATGGCCTTAGCCCGCACTGATAATAACTTTTAGGAACAATACAGCCATCTCAACAAAAAAACTTTTTTGTCAGCTGGATATCAGGGTCTTGATATAGCGGCACATTTTCATTATACTGAAAAGGTTACCTGTGAGTAACCAGTTTTTACAATAAATCCGGGAGGAAAACAATGGGCTTTTTCGCTAATCAAACCCGCTCTGTAATCGAATGGAAGGATGCAGATCCTGATCTTCTCATCTGGCGCTGGGATGGCACCAACGACGAACTCAAAAACGCTTCCAAGCTCATAATAAACCCCGGGCAGGCCGCTATCTTCGTATATGAAGGGCAGATCCGTGCTATTCACGATTATCCCGGTATGTTCGAACTTAAAACCGCCAACGTTCCTTTTCTGACCACTCTGACCAAGATCATGCAGAATTTTACCTCAGAGCACAAAGCGCATGTTTACTTTGTGAGAATCACCGAATTCGTCAACCAGAAATGGGGAACCAAAGCCCCGGTCAAATACACTGATCCGGTTTACAAGTTCCCGGTAGGTATGCGGGCTTTTGGTAATTTTTCTTTCCATATCACTGATGTACGCAAATTTTTCACTGAATTTGCCAGCAACATCGAAGTGCTGCCAATCAGTTCTATTCGCAACGTCATTGTTGACCGTGTCTTACAGCCAATGACCGACATCTTTGCCACCGCCGGTTTCAGCTATGCCGAAATCGACAAGAACCGCATGGAACTTTCGAAGCGCCTCAGCGAAGTCGTGGCGCCCGAATTCGCCCCCCTCGGTTTTGAGATGTCTGATTTCCGCATCGAAAATACCGACTTTGACGAAAAGACCCAGGAACGCATCGACAAGATTTCTGACAAGATGGCCGATGCGCACGCAATCAACGCCATGGGTTCAATCAATAATCAGGGCCTGAACGCCTACGCTACCGTCGAACGTCTTAATGCCATGAACACCGCTGCCGCGAACACCAACGGCGTTGCAGGCATGGGCGTTGGTCTCGGTGCCGGCATGGGAATGGCCGGCATGGGCATGATGGGCAACATGGGTCAGCAGGTTCCACCGGCATCTGCAATGGTGCAGTGCGCTTGTGGCGCCAATATGAATGCCAATGCCAAATTCTGCCCTGAATGCGGCAAGGCGAATGCAACTGGCACCGCTCCCTGTATTGAATGCGGCGCCCAGATCAAACAGGGTGCAAAATTCTGCCCAGATTGTGGCAAACCCCAGACTGCTACCTGCGCCAAGTGCAATGCTGCAGTGCCTGGTGGCGTCAAATTCTGCCCTGAATGCGGCGAGAAACTTCAGTAAGTTTCTAAAGACAAGTTGATAAGCCTGCCGGCCAACGGCAGGCTTTTTCATTGAGTCGTATCTGAAAATGGCGTCAATTTGCCAGCAGATGCTTATTATTGAATCCTGCATAAATAAACTTTAACCTGTCTTTCGGCCTAATAAAATTTTCTGCCGCGGATTAACACAGATGCATACTGGTGATCAGTTTTAATTCTGCGGTTGTCAATAAAAAGCCGCCGCCAACAGCAAAAGACCGCCCTCGTGCCGAGGGCGGTCTTTTGTTGCAATAGTCGGGTTAAAATTACTGAAAGAAGGTGGTCAACCCCAGTATCAGGCGATAGTTGTAGCCATAGCGCTGGTCGTTGCTGACCGAGATCGGCACGCCAACTTCGAATGCAAAGTTTTCGGTAGGCGTGTAGCGCAGGCCCGGAATAACATCAACCTTCATTCCTTCAGCGCCCCAATCTTCGCCAGAGACTTCGGCCATCACGGTAACGTTGTGGGTATGCGGGTATTCGATGCCGAAATTGTAATAAAATTTATCAGCCAGGCCATCCGGATAAAACTGGGTGTTGGGGTCGCCGGTCATCACGTAGCCGAGGTTCAGGTGGCCAACGACGCGTTCAAAGCTTTTGCTGAAGGCGGTAAAGATTTCAAAGTCGGTTTTGCCGGTTCCCAGGCCTTTGTCGTCATTACCGGTGGGAAATTTGAATCCGAGGCCGAAGGCCCCGCGCATCTGATACTGAGGGTTATCGAATACCCGGTATTTAAAGCCGAGTTTCGAGTCGCCGGCGCCAGACTCAGAAATATCTTTTGTCCAGAGGATTCGCGATTTTATGGTGTAATCGACAACCGGAATCTGGTAAATAACTTCGAGGTCGTCAGTTACGGCGTAGTTGAAGAAAAGTGGCATTTCGAGCATTTCGCCGCTTTCGTTGCTGGCAAGAACCCTGTCATAAACGCGATCGAGATCAAACCAGCTTGAATGAAAACCCATCTTAAAAGAACCAGCTTTGCTGACATCGGCAGAGGTGGTCTGGGTAAGCCCTGTAAAGCCAGACATGTTGCAGGCCAACACCCTGGTAACTGCCTCTTCAAGAGGAACAGTCATCATGGTATCTGAGTAAAGCGGCGGCAGAACAGTGCGAGACGGCACCGGCAAATCGGTAACCGGCGGCAGATTTAGAGGTTCCTGCGAGAAAATCTCGTTGTTACTCGGCGCCGAAACCCTTTTCTGACCACTTTTAACCACCGGAGCACGGCGGTTCTTTTTTGACATTGGCACAGGTTTGGCAATGTTGTCTGAGAGGCTGACGCCGCCACTGTCACCCGAGCGGGTAATAGGTGGCAAACTCAGTTGCTGCGGGGTTCCCCCGCCCTGAGGGTCTGCGGCAATCGGCGGCAAAACCTCCGTCTGCCCGTAATATTCGGGCGCATTCTGGGTGGTCTGGTAAGTATCGGCCGGCCTGCGATAAGCGCTCTGCATCGAGTTCGAAAAGCCATTCTGTTTCAGCTGCAGTTGCGAACCAGCGTAGCTCTGACTCCATGCCGGCGACGTTAACAGCCAGGCTGCCAATGCGACTATTGCTGTTTTTTTCTTCATACCCAGCTCCTTTTCGCCCACTCATGATGTGTCCCCGGCAGGAACATTACCCGAGTGAACTTTTTACGGCGTACAAGACGCCGGGGGTAGCATCGGCAGATGTCAGCAGTTTGATAACTATTTTTTCAGGAAATATTGAGCCAGGTAAAAACAATATCGCAGGGTTCAGGCAAAGTTGGCTGGTCAGGCAGCCTGGTATTTGAATTCAAGCTTGCCCGAGGTTTCAGATTTGCCGATCATCACATGCCCGCCTTTGTTCAGGCGGCCGAAAAGAATCTCTTCGGCCAGAGGGTCTTTAATCTCGCGCTGAATAACCCGGGCGAGCGGGCGGGCGCCATGCACTGGGTCATAGCCCTTGTCGGCCAGCCACAGACGAGCCGATTCATCAATTTCGAGAACTACATCGCGCTCTTTAAGCTGCAAATTGAGTTCTCTGATAAACTTGTCAACAACCAGTTTCATAGTTTCCTGGGACAGCGCGGCAAATGAGATAATACCATCCAGGCGGTTGCGAAATTCTGGCGAAAACAGCTTTTCAATTGCCGCCTTGCCCTTCCATTCGGTGTCATTGGCACTTTGTGAAAAACCGATTGAACCCTTTGCCATATCCCGGGCGCCGGCATTCGAGGTCATGATCAGAATCACATTGCGAAAATCTGCCTTTTTGCCCGTATTATCAGTCAGAGTGGCGTAATCCATGACTTGAAGCAAAATGTTAAAAACGTCTTCATGGGCTTTTTCGATTTCGTCGAGGAGCAGCACTGAATAAGGGTGCTTGCGTATCGAATCGGTCAACGCCCCACCCCGCTCATAACCGATATAGCCGGGAGGCGCCCCGATAAAACGTGATACGGCATGCTTTTCCATGTATTCACTCATGTCAAACCTGAGAAAATTCACGCCCAGTGACCCGGCCAGTTGCCTGGCGACCTCGGTTTTGCCAACCCCCGTCGGCCCGGTAAACAGAAATGAACCAACCGGGCGGGTTGCGCCGCTCATGCCGGCTCTTGAAATTTTTATTGCCCTGACCAGAGCTTCAATAGCCTGATCCTGGCCGAAAATCACCTTCTGCAGGTCGAGCTGAAGATTTTTAAGTTTGTCGAGGTCAGAAGTCGAGATGCGCCGGGCCGGAATGCGGGCGATTCTCGCCACTGCCCGTTCGATGTCGGCCATTTTCACTACCAGTTGCCCTTTGCCTTTGCGGGCGAGTTTGAGAATGGTGGCAGCCTCGTCCATGACGTCGATGGCTTTATCGGGCAAAAATTGTTCTTGAATGTATTTGGCTGACAACTCAGCAGCAGCACGCAGAGCCTTTTTGGTGAAGGTCACGCCATGAAACTTTTCGTAAACCGGCCGCAGGCCGAAAAGAATTCGGCGAGTTTCTTCAACGCTGGGTTCATAGAGATCAATTTTTTGAAACCGGCGCGAAAAGGCTCGGTCCTTGTCGAAGTTTTTGAATTCTTCAAAGGTCGTGGTACCGATGCATCTGAATTTGCCACTGCCCAGAGCAGGTTTGAGAATATTGGCGGCATCGAGGGAACCGCCACTGACGGCACCGGCCCCGATGATATTATGAATTTCGTCGATAAAGAGAATAACGCCCGGCATTTTTTCGAGGCTTTTCATGGTTGCCTTGAGACGGGCCTCAAAATCGCCACGGTATTTGGTGCCTGCGAGCAGAGAACCCATATCGAGAGAGTAAATTTTCGTATCTTTAAGGGTTTCGGGCACCTCGCCCTGATGAATGCGCAGGGCAATACCTTCAACGATAGCGGTTTTGCCAACCCCTGGTTCACCGACAAAGATCAGGTTATTCTTGCGGCGGCGATTAAGAACGATAATGGCCCGCGAAACTTCGGCACGCCTGCCGATCAGCGGGTCGATTCCACCACGGGCCGCTTTATCATTGAGGCATTCGGTAAAGCTGGCCAGGGGGTTGTTGTTCAGCTGGGCATCACCGGCCGCGTCACCTTCGCCTGGTTCGGCATCGGTGTAGCCATCTTCGCCATCGCCGGCTTTTTTGATACCGTGGGCGATGTAGTTCAAGACATCGAGCTGATTAACGTTATATTTCTGCAAAAAAAATACGGCGTGCGAGTCGGTTTCGGAAAAAATAGCGACCAGCAGGTCACCGGCCCTGGCCTCGGCCTTTTCTGATGACTGCACCTGAATCATCATGCGCTGAATGACGCGCTGAAAGGCCAGAGTTGGCACCGGGTCTGATTTTCCGGTAGTTTTTTGCGGCACATTGGTCGAGAGGTGGTCATCGAGATCTTTTTCGAGTTCAAAAAGGTTACAGCCACAGGCTTTGAGAATCTCGGCGCCCTCTTTATCATGCAATAACGCGTAAAGAAGGTGTTCGACGGTAATGTATTCATGGCGCTCGTCAGCGGCCTGGTTAATAACAGCCTGCAGGATGATGTCGAGATCTTTGCTGATCATTCTTTCTCCATATCACATTTTAACGGAAAGCCGTTTTCGCGGGCCAGAGCGTGCACCTGGGCAATTTTGGTTTCGGCGATTTCGCGGGTAAAAACGCCGGCAAGCCCTTTGCCGTTGCGGTGGACATGCAGCATGATACTGGTCGCATCGACTTTTGAACGGCCAAAAACCGTTTCGAGAATTTCAACGACGAAATCCATCGTCGTGTAGTCGTCATTGAGCAGAAACACTTTGTACATTGACGGGCGTGTGGTCTTTGCCCGGCTTTTTTCGATGACGCCACGTTGTGGGCTGTCTTCATTCTGACCCATAGAGGCCCCCTTCTTTAAGCCTGGCAAGCTCAGATGCCGTCTGCTCATTTTCAAGATGCAAGGCTTCCCAGGTGTTCATGGCCGCTTCAAGTTGTGCGTTCAGATCGGCGTGAGTATGCGCCGCTTCGGCAACCCGTGACGCGTTCCATTCGGGTGGCGGGCAGGCAAGTTGCCCTTCAACCTCTGCGAGTTGCCTTTCAACCACAGCAATGGCCTTTTCATGTTCTTCGATGTCGCGTTTCAGCCTTTGTAGGCGGTTGTTCAGCTGTTTCTGCTGTCTGGCATCATCGCGAGCCTGCTGTTTGCGATCAGAAACCAGCGGAACAACGGTGTCAGCTTCACTGACCAGTTCACCGGCTTGTTCGCGGCGCTGTTTTGCCCACATATACTGGCTATAATTGCCCTGGTAGACAACGGCCCTGCCGTTTTCAACGGCGAGCACCTTGGTTGCCAGACTGTCAAGAAAAAACCGGTCGTGAGAAACGATTACAATAGTGCCTTTGAAGTCTTCAAGAGCGCTTAAAAGCGCTTCACGACTGTTTATATCGAGATGGTTGGTTGCTTCATCGAGCAGCAGAAGATTGCAGGGCCTCAGCATCATTCTGGCAAGCCCGAGACGGCTTTTCTCGCCGCCAGACAAGACTCTAACCCGTTTTTCGACGTCGTCACCTGAAAAAAGAAAAGCACCCAGCAGATTGCGCACCTCAGGAACCATATCGAGGGGTGCCTCACGCATAACCCGGTCTTTTACTGTTTCTTCACCCTCAAAACTGATTTCTTCATCCTGGGCGAAATACCCGGGGTGCACGCGGTAACCCGTTTCGAGGTGGCCCTGCCAGAGATTGTCTTCGCCGGCGATAATACGCATCAGTGTGGTCTTGCCAGCGCCGTTTTCGCCGATGATCGCCAGACGATCACCTCGGTCGAGCACAAACGAAACGTCTTTAAGAACCTGGTTATTGCCGAAAGACCTGGCGATTTTTTCGCCGCGCAGCACTACTTCGCCGCTGCTCTCGCAGTCAGGAAAATGAAAACTGAGTTTTGGTAAAGCGCGAACCTGGGCGACCGTTTCGATCTTTTCGAGTTGTTTGATGCGACTCTGCACCTGTGACGCTTTGCTGGCCTTGTATCTGAAGCGTTCAATAAATTTTTCAACCCGCTTGCGCTCGCGATCCTGGCGATCCTGGGCGGCCTGGGCTTCGTGTGCCCAGACTTCGCGTGCTTCAAGAAAGCCCGAATAATTGCCCCGAAACATGCGTGAACCTTCGGGGACTATTGCAACCACAGAGCTTGCCAGTTCGTCGAGAAAATAACGGTCATGTGAAACCACGAGAATACCGCCCGGGTAAGAGGCGAGGTAGTCTTCGAGGAAAGATATGGAAGCGATGTCAAGGTAGTTGGTCGGTTCGTCGAGCAGCAGGTAATCTGGCTCAGTGAGCAGCAACCGCACGAAATAACCGCGCATCTGCCAGCCGCCCGAAAAGGTTTTGAGCGGGTCATGAAAGCGGCTTTCAGGAAAGCCAAAGCCTTTGAGAAGCCTGATGGTTTTTGCCTGCCAGGTATAACCGCCTGATTTTTCATATTCGGCAACCAGTCGTTCATAATCATCTTGAATGATGGCACTTGTGCGACCGTCAGCCATTGCGGCCTCGATGCTCTCAAGGCGGGCTTTGATGTCTTTTAGCCTAGCAAAAGCCTGGGTTACCAACTCCCAGAGGGTCATCGTCTCTTTTTCAAGGTTCCAGTTCTGGTTGTCAGCCAGAAAGATTTCCTGGGGCAGGTAGCCGATGCGGCTGTCGCGCGGGCGGGTGACAGAGCCAGAATCTGGGTGTTCATAACCGAGAATAATGCGCATCAGAGTAGTTTTGCCCGAACCGTTGCTGCCAACCAGTGCGACGCATTCGCCGGGATTAACCGCGAAGGTTACACCCGCGAACAGGGTTCTGATGCTGAAAGATTTTGAAAGATTGCTGATCTGCAGAGACATAATGATTTCCTGTGATTAAGTGGGCAGTCTACCATTTTGCACCGGGTGTTTCAATGGCCGGTGGCCATATATAAAAAACCCAGCCTGCTTTGACTATTGTGGAGTCAGGGGTTACAATCTTTAGAGAGTGATCAGGAGACTGCCGAATGAACCGAAATGGGAATATACCCGGCCCTTCACTGGCGTTATTAACCGACCTTTACCAGCTGACCATGGCCTATGGTTACTGGAAAACCGGAAACCTTGAAAAAGAAGGAATTTTTAACCTCTTTTTTCGCAAAAATCCTTTTTCAGGTGGCCTGACGGTTGCATGCGGCCTTCAGCAGGTCATTGATCTTCTCGAAAACTTTTCTTTTGATGTTTCAGATATCGACTATCTGGCCAGCCTTACCGGTAATGACGGCAAAGCGCTTTTTGAGCGCGGCTTTCTCGATTATCTCGCCGACATCCGGTTCAGCTGCGATGTCGATGCGGTCAGCGAGGGTTCGGTCGTCTTTCCATCAGAACCGCTGTTGCGCATTAAAGGGCCGATTATACAATGCCAGATTCTAGAAACACCCTTGCTGAATATTTTGAACTTTCAGAGCCTTATAGCCACCAAGTCGGCACGCATCTGCGCGGCAGCGCAGGGTGACCCGGTCATGGAATTCGGCCTTCGGCGTGCCCAGGGGATTAACGGTGCGTTGGCCGCCAGCCGGGCCGCCTATATTGGTGGGTGTGGCAGCACTTCCAACGTTCTGGCCGGCAAGATTTACGGAATTCCGGTTAAGGGCACGCATGCCCACAGCTGGGTGATGTCATTCGCCGACGAAGAAGAAGCTTTTCGTGAATACTCGCGGGCCATGCCTAATAACTGCCTGTTTCTCGTTGATACCTACGATACTCTCACAGGGGTTCATAACGCCGTAAAAATCGGGCATGAACTGCGAAAAAAGGGTCATGAATTCAACGGAATCAGGCTTGATTCAGGCGATCTCGCCTATCTGAGCATCGAGGCACGCAAAATTCTCGATGCCGGCGGTTTTAACAATGCGATAATCTGCGCCAGCAACGACCTTGATGAACACATCATCAGCAGCCTTAAGCAACAGGGCGCCCGAATCAACCTGTGGGGGGTCGGCACCCGCCTGGCAACCGGGCACGATCAGGGTGCGCTCGGCGGCGTGTACAAGCTGGTCGCACTGCGCGACCCTGAGCAACCATGGCAGCACCGCATAAAGCTTTCCGAACAAAAAATCAAGATAACCACGCCCGGCGACCTGCAGGTGCGAAGGTTCATCAAAAACGGAGAAGCTCTCGGCGACATGATCTACGATCAGTTGTCAGGGCTGCCTGAACGTCGGGTGATTATCGATCCTGACGATCACACCCGGCGCAAAAAGTTCGCTGACGATGCCGAAGTCAGAGAAATGCTTGAACCGGTTGCGCGGCGCGGCCGAATTGTTGCGCCCCGCTGCGATATACACGAATTGCGGCAACGAGTTAAAAAAGAACTCGGTTATTTTCACGAGGGCATAAGAAGGTTTGTTAACCCGCACCTTTACCCGGTCGGGCTTGAAGAAAAGCTTCATCAGCTGAAAGCCCGCATGATCACAGAAAATCGCAAGGTAAGCGAATAATTAACCAGCCGCGAAGTTTGCGGCAAAGGAGAGAGAGATATGAAAGCTCTGGTAATGGTCGATCTTCAGAATGATTTTATGCCTGGGGGCTCTCTGGCAGTCGTGGATGGTGACACAACTGTGCCAATGGCGAACTGGCTGGCGGCAAGGTTTCCGCTGGTGGTGGCCACCCAGGACTGGCACCCCCAGGAACATCAAAGCTTTGCCGTCAACAACCCGGGGCGACTGGTCGGTGATGTTATCAACCTGAATGGTTGCCAGCAGGTCATGTGGCCGGCCCATTGCGTGCAGAACAAGTTTGGAGCAGACTTTCACCCCGACCTCAAGCAAGAACTTATACACAAGGTTTTTCAGAAGGGTATGAATGCAGAGATAGACTCATACAGCGGCTTTTTCGACAATAACCGCCTTTGCCCGACCGGCCTTGAAGAGTGGCTTAAAAAGAAAGAAGTGACAGATATTTATATCTGCGGGCTGGCAACCGACTACTGTGTAAAATTTACAGCTCTGGATGCGGCTTCGCTTGGGTTCAAAACCTGGCTGGTAGAAGACGCCTGCCGCGGCGTTGATCTCGAACCCGGTGACAGCGCCAGAGCGATTGCCGAGATGCAGGCGGCAGGCATAAAAATTATTTCAAGCCGCGAGCTGCAGATGACCATGGGTTGAACAACAACCCAGATCAAAGCCCCCAGGTTTTCAGATTAATCTCTGATAGATCGAGGTTAGCAACGTTGTTGGTTTTCGCCTTGAAATCCTGCAATTGCTTAACCATCTGCTGACCCGCATTGAACAACTCTGACTTGGCATTGAACATTTCTTTAACGGTGCTGGTCTTAAAGCCGCTGCCACCCAGCGACTTAAGGGTGCCCCAGTTAAGATCACCCTTGTTGACCATTGCAGCCAGGGCTTCTCGCACATTTTTAGCTCGGGACTTTTTTGAATCTGACATATTACCAAGCCAGTTCCGTTTGAACATTGCATCGGCGCTCAGATCGCGGATATCCTGGTCGAGTTTACCCATGGCGGTCTTGATTTCACCCAGGCCCCTCATCAGCTCATCACGCACCTTGAGAATTTCGCCAGCCGTCATTTTGGTTATATCGGCCGCCGCTGCAGAAAATTCGCCAGTGAAATCCTGAACCAGTTTTTTGGCGTCGGCTTTGACCCCGGCCATAACGCTGCCCTGAGTCGCAAAAAATTTGTTAACGTCCCCAACGTCACGCCAATATTTATCAAGTTCGTCAGAGCTGTCTTCGCGCATGACAATGAGCTTTTCCTGGGAATATTCCGGTTCTTCGCCTTCCTTGATGCCATCAAAACCAGCTTTAACCTTGAGGCTGACAACCAGTCGGCCAGGGCCATCGGGGGTGGTGTTCACGGCAAAATCCTCAACATTCCGGCAGATAAGCCATTGCTTACCTTCAAAGCGTCTGATCAGGTCTGGCTGCACATAAAGGTAGCTGAGCGGCACGTCTTCGTCTTCATTTTTGCCAGGCTTGCGCACTTTAATTTCAATAACGTCATCGCTGACCTGCTTGAAGGTGCCTTTGCGGGCCTGACTGAGGTCATTTTCGAGCAGGGCCAGCACTTTATTGGCTTCTTGCTTGATATAGTCGCGGCTGGCCACCATGGCGCGTTTGTTTGCCGAATCATGCAAAAGGTAATAGAGAGGCACCGAAACCAACGCCATGATGAAAAAGGCCACCATGATCTCTATAAGAGTCATACCCTGTTTTTTCATAATTGCTCTCCTATGGCCTGACGATCAGAAACGATTTTTTCCGCACCGCTGCCGGGCCACCCGCCCGACTGAACGAGCAGGTAATATCGGCCTGCACCATTGTTCGATCAGCTTTACCATCACGGGTCACGAAGCTCCATGCACCCTCAACCGTAAAATCTTTAAATTTGCTCTGCACTTTAAGAACCTCGCTGAGGCTGATGGGGTAAAAACCGTCTGAAAGCTGAAAAGGCCCGGCGAAGTCTTTTTCGGCCCCTTCTGCTTCGGCTCGCTCGTAGTAATTCTTAAAAGGCATGGCCATCAGCTCACTTTTGATACTTTCAAGGATACGTTCGGCCATCTGAATCTTTTCGGTTTCGATGACAGTGGTCGCGTCACTTGAAGACATGCGGGTCAGCGGCACCAGAGCCAGAATGAGAATCGCCAGGGCAATGGTGATCTCAACCAGAGTGACCCCAGCGGCGGGCTTAAGAAATAAAGTCTTCATCACGCACATGCAACTACTCTTTCTTTTCGGGCTTTACGAACTGGAAAGCGGCGGTCTGGGCACTGAAGGTAACATAATACCTGGTCGGGTCCCATTTGGCTATCGGTCTGATCATTGACAGCAGAGAACTGCGGCAATGATTCGATTCATAATAAACTTGCAGGTCTCCCTGGCAATCGCCGCGTTTGAAGCGGTTAACCACCAGATTGCCATGCACGGTCAACGAAGCCCCGATCGGGTTCATGACGCCGCGGTCACCGTACAGGCAGGCTGCAACTGAGCGGTCACCATAATGATTGACTATGGCGCCATTTCGAGCTATCAGCGAGAAAAGTGTAGCATTGCCATTGGCGTCGTAATCCTGGCGGGTGATGTTGCCTTTCAGATGAATGTTGGCGGCTGCAACGATAGAACCACGGCCCATCACGTGCAGGTCTTCGAGCCAGAGATTATCGTTAACAAAGGTGATGCCATCACAGATAAAGGTCTTTTTGCCGTTGTATTCAATGCAGCGGTTATCAAGATCGCGGTTGAATTCTTGGGATGATGCATAAAAATAGCTGGCTTTCTTGAGATACTGGGTCGGCGAATAGATATTGGCCGGCAGGTTACCTTTGTCGTTCGGGTCCCAGGCTTTTTTGCCTTCGTCTTCGTTTTTGTAAGGCGGAAAACCACAGAATCCGTAGGGTTCTTTCTGGGCTTTGGCCCAGAACCATGGTATGGGAATCTCAAGACCGAGAAAGCCGATGATGGGAATAGGTGGAATAAGAATTTTGACCAGCAGCATCCGGATATGGGTGTAAACCTTTTTAAGATAGCCCTCAACCCGCAGCGACAGGGGAAATTCGAGGTGGAAATTGCCAAAGAACAAAGTTCGGGCAAAGCGTGGTGGAATCGGCAACCAGTAACCACCCATGCTGCCTGGTTCGCCACCGCCAAAATAGCCCCAGTCAAAGGGTTTGCCCTTCGCCCAGAAGTTATAATACACGCTGTCGATGCCGGGAATGACGTTATGCGACTTTCCGTCACCATCAGGATGGTCGCCATTGCAAGCCGTCTTGGCATCATCTTTATGCGAAAGAAGCAGAGAGACGATTTCCATTTTTTTAAGGTGAGCGGGGTTGAGAGACAGTTCAGGAAACATGGTGATCTTCACCAGCATCTCTTTAGTGCCGTTGACTCTGACGAGGCCGGGCAACTGAACACCCCGCGCCAGATCTTTGAGATCGAGTTTGAAAATGTTTTTAATTGAATCCCAGATGGCGCTGAGGGAAGGCATGTTGTGAATGATGATGTCACCGGTGCCTTCGTTCCATTTAATTTCGTCGTTGCCTTCCCATTTGTCGGTGTTTTCGAGGGCCTTCTCGTATAACAGCTTCGTATTGGCAACAAAGAAAGTATAGTCTGATGCAATGGGTTGAACATCGGCGACCCTGAATTCGCGATGCGCGACGAGCCTTTTGCTGATGGTTGTGCCAGAAGGGTAGTCTGGAGTATATTCTACATCAACGACAACTTCGAAGAAGCCCTGTTTTTCTACGGTTACATCCCAGGAGACGTTGCCGGCAAAAGCCGTGAGAAAAGGTGGCAGACAGTTCTGAATAGCCGATTCAATACGCTTGTTGATCTTGTCAAAATCGATATTCAGCTGCAGGGCGCTACCGAAAACCTTTTTGGCAAGGCCCTGTGGCGTAAGTTGGATTTTTTCCTGAATCTTGTCGAAAACTTTATTCAGCAGAGGCTGCAACAGGTAACCGATCGGCACCGGCACGCCCTGAACCATTATGGTCCAGCCGGTGATATCGGGGG
>Ga0116170_10001895_pt1 | contig 20714 bp, 20 predicted proteins | sample AD_JPNHW1_MetaG_FD_89797 | JGI IMG/M metagenome (GOLD analysis project Ga0116170, IMG submission 89797) | Active sludge microbial communities of municipal wastewater-treating anaerobic digesters from Japan - AD_JPNHW1_MetaG | ecosystem: Engineered > Bioreactor > Anaerobic > Digestate | place...
AAGCACACGACCAGTGAACTGGTCTATGATTTGAATTTGTCCTTCAGCATCGACTAGATAGTCGACGTCGCGAATCATGATATAGTTTGCTTTTAAAGCATTGTGAATTCGGTGCACTAAATCGGCAAATTCAGGATTATATAAGTTCTTAATCCCAAACATTCTTTCCGCTTTTTGGTTTCCTTGATCGGTTAGATTGACCGTCTTTTCTTTGACATCAATTGCGAAGTCAGCATCTCTTTTCAAAGCTTTGCAAAAGCGATCGGCAACTGTGTATTGAGAAGCAGAAGTTTTAGCTCCGCCAGAAATAATTAAAGGAGTCCTTGATTCATCAACTAAGATTGAGTCGGCTTCGTCAACGATGCAATAGTTTAGTCCTCGGAGAACGCGATGCTCCATATCGACAGCCATGTTGTCGCGGAGATAATCAAATCCTAACTCGGAATTCGTTGTATAGGTAATGTCACATAGATATGCTTCTCGTTTTTCTGAAGTCGTTTTGCTTCTAAGATTAACTCCAACCGTCAAGCCTAAAAATCTATAGATTTGGCCCATCCAATCAGCGTCACGTTGTGACAAATATTCGTTAACGGTTACAACCTCAACCCCAGTTCCAGCGAGCGCATTGAGATAGACCGCCATTGTGGCAGTAAGTGTTTTTCCTTCACCAGTTTTCATTTCGGCAACATCTCCAGCGTGTAAAACTAAAGCGCCGATAACTTGAACTTTGTATGGAAACTCTCCGAGCGTTCTTTTGGCTGCTTCACGAGCGACAGCAAAGGCTTCAAATTTAATATCATCTAAAGTTTTGCCTTGAGAGAGCAAATTTTTAAAGTAAACCGTCTTGGCTCTGAGCTCTTCATCGCTCAGCGATGCCATCACTTTTTCATAGGCTAAGACTTTATTAGCTTCTCGATCGTATTGCTTTAGCCTTCTTTTATCAAAAAATCCCATAATAATTCACCAACACAATTAATTGTGCCCTTCTAATACATAAATGTTTGCACATTTGCCTTCCTATCTTATCATCCAGCCCCCAATTAGTCTAATACTATTATATAGATTAGGCTAAACAAGGCCCTCTTATTTTAGAAAGGTTTTGCTCATTACCATCACCATAATTTTCTTTGGCTTTAATGGTTTAATAAGTCCAATCATGCCTTTAATGGTTGAACCAGTGGTGTAAACGTCATCAACAATTAGTATTTTTTTACCATACATTTTATTATTTGTTATAAGTTTCATTCTTGTTTTAGCCTTAGTTCTTTGCCTTGCATTTAGCTCGGCTTGCTTATATGGAAAGGCTTTTTCGATCAGAAACAAAAATGGCAATTTTAACGGCTTAAAGATAGCTTCAACGTGATTAAATTCCCTTTCTTTATCATCGGATTTTGAAGATGGAGCAGGGACTAAAATGAATCCTTTGAAAAGATGATGTAGTTCAGCTTTAAACCGAGAAAAAAAGACTTCTGCAAGCTCGACATCATAGCAACCCTTGACTTGATATAGCAAAGTTTTAATTTCTTCGTCGTATTGATAAATAGCTAATGCGGCAATATCGACAACACGAAATTTCAAAAAAAGGGGCTTCAATTTTTTCTCGCATTGTTCGCAAACACAAGAATCATTATGAAAAAATGAATACACACTCCAATTATGTATCGTTTTTAAACAGATTTTGCAAATTTTTGTTGGCTTCTTCGATAGTTCTAATACTCTTATTAATTTCTTCATTAAGTTCATTCGCAAGAAAAATCACCTCTCCTTCTGGTTCCTCTTTTTTGCGGCCAACTCTCCCTGCTATTTGCACTAAAGAATAGGAGGAATAAATGCTATGATTGGCTTCAAAAACAATAACTTGTAGACCTTTAACAGTAACTCCTCTTTCCAAAACAGCAGTCGTCACTAAATAACGATATTTATTTAGCTTAAAATCTCCGATTATTTGCTCGCGATTACTTCTTTTTGAATGAACGTAATTGCCGCTTGGAAATATAGATTTCAAATTGTGAAATACTTCTTCGCACTTTTTAATCGTCGGAGTAAAAATGAAAATTGGCTTTTGATTTTTAATAAATTTATTAATTAACCTATAACATTTAATTATCAGCATTGGTTTTGGCATTATGAAAACTTCTGGAACTGGCAGAGGATATGCATGAAAGCGAGAAAAAAGTTCCACAATACAGCCGCCATTTTTCTCAAATTCGCTTAAGTATTTTTGGGACGGAGTGGCGGACATCATTATGAAATTTCCTCTGATTGATTTTTTAAAAAATGCATTTAGCACTTCGTTATTGCGAAAAGGAAAAGCATCAATTTCATCAATTATCAAAAGATCAAAATACTGGTTATAACGGTACAGCTGATGAGTAGTGCAACAAACTAAATCGCCAATTAGCATCTTTGAGTGCCCTCCATAAACTGATGTGACAGTGTTGCTTTGGAATATTTTCTTAAATCGCTCAGAAAGTTCAATTATAACTTCTCTTCGAGGGACCACAAATCCAACATTTTGACCCTTCGATATCGCATAAGACATCACTCTTAAAACAATCTCCGTTTTTCCTGATCCGCATACAGCGTAAACAAAAGAATTTTTCTTTTTTTGGTAATTATTTAATAAAATTTGCGCTAATTTTGCTTGGTCATTCGACAGTTCATAATTGAGATTCCACACCACATCTTTTTCCTTTGAAATCCGAGACTTGGCTTCTTGACCACGAAATGAAAGACATTTACGGCAATAAAATTTTCCGTTTCGCACGCCGATTGAGTCCATGTTTGTGTTGCCACAAAAAGGACAAACAAAAGAAAAAGCGCTCATATCTATAAAGAGCGCTTTTACTAGTTTTTTTGAGAATTATTCTTCGATTTCTTTAATCATTTCTACGCGAATTGCGTGTCGTCCACCTTCAAAAGGTGTGGTTAAGAAAATATCAGCTCTCCTTAGAACATCAGGTAAATTCATGTATTTTTGTCCGAAGGCAATCATATTGCAGTCATTATGTTGCCGCATCAAGCGCGTCACTTCATCGTTATAGCCGATTCCGCAGCGAATTCCTTTAACTTTGTTTGCGGTTATTGCTACACCTTCGCCAGAGGTGCAGACCAAAATTCCGAAATCGCAAACTTTAGAGGCCACTAATTGAGCTGCAGCTTCTGCGTAGTGTGGATAGTGGCAAGATTCCTTTGAGTTTGTTCCCACATCGGTAACCTCGTATCCCTGTTTTATTAAATGGTTTTTAATTTCGTTTTTATATTCTAATCCGCCGTGATCTGAACCGACTGAAATTTTAAGCATAATTATTGTCTCCTTTCTTAATTATATAAAGAAAACGCATTTTGTTATGCATATCTTTTGAAAATTTTACAATTGCATTTGGAAGATATTTATCGATAATCTCAGTTAATGGTTTTTCCATATCTTCGCCAATTTCAAAAATCATGACGCCTTGTTTATTCAAGATTTCGTCGCATTGACTAATCATTTTTTCGTAAAAATAGGTCGATGGTTTAGCCAGTAGCGCTAAATGAGGTTCGAATTTCCAAACTTGTTCATCTATTTCTTCGAAATTTTGAATGTAGGGAGGATTAGAAATTATAACATCAAATTTCAACCCCTCTTTTATTAATGGATCCAGCAAATTTCCTCGGAAGAAAGTAATGTCAAGTTGGTCGGCGTTGCGCTTAGCTACTTTCAAGCACTCTTCATCAATGTCTGTTGCGAAGATAGACGCCGATGGGAAATATCTTTTTAATGTGACGGCAATGCAGCCAGACCCAGTGCAAATATCGGCAATGCGAAGATTGCTGGTATCGGTGAATATTTTTTGTATTAAAAGTCTCGCGCTAATCACGAGCTCTTCCGTTTCCTGTCGAGGGATTAAAACATGGGGATTAACTTCGAAATATTGGTCGATAAAATTGCTGTAGCCCAAAACATATTGGAATGGCTCTCCTGATTTCACTCGTTCAATATTGTTTTCGAGTCTCTGATAATTTTGACAAGGCAAGTCGAATGCTTTATACAGAGAGACTTCATCGACAAAACCATTAGCGTCGTTAAGAAGGCTTTTGATAACCAGCCTAGTTAAGTACTTATTATTTGAATTTAACAAATTAAAATAAATTTCGCGGTTCGTCGGCATATTACTCACTCGCCAATTTTGTGGATTGATCGTAATGGATAAGGGCCTCAATTATCTCTTCGAGATCACCCTCCATTACTCGGTCTAATTTTTGAATAGTGAAACTAATGCGATGGTCAGTAACACGATTTTGGGGATAGTTATAAGTTCGGATTTTTTCTGAGCGTTCGCCAGTGCCAATTTTCAGTTTTCTTTCACTGCCGATTTTTTCCTGCTGCTCAGTAAGGGCGGCAGCGTACATTTTTGTTCGCAGCATTTGCATAGCAATTTCTCGATTTTGAATTTGAGATTTTTCTGTTTGGCAGGCAACCACTATTCCGGTGGGGATGTGTGTGATTCTCACTGCGGATTCAGTTTTATTAACGTTTTGGCCACCAGCGCCTTGGCTATGATAGGTATCAACTTGCAAATCATTTGGATTTATTTGAACATCAATTTCCTCAGCTTCAGGCATTACCAAAACTGTAGAGGTAGAGGTGTGAATTCTTCCCCCGGCTTCGGTCTTGGGAACGCGTTGAACGCGGTGCGCACCACTTTCAAATTTCAATTTTGAATAAACGTTTTTGCCACTGATTTTAAAGGATACTTCTGAAAAGCCTCCGGCTTCGGATGGACTTTCATCAAGCATTTTTATTTTCCAATTCTGTGATTCGGCATATCTGGTATACATTCTAAAAAGATCGCCCGCAAAAATATTTGCTTCATCTCCTCCAACCGCTCCCCTGATTTCCACAATAATATTTTTCTCATCATTTGGATCTTTTGGAAGGAGCAATTCTTTGAGGTCTTCTTCTATTTGCTTTTGTAAAAGTTCGAGGCGTTTTACTTCTTCTCTTCCGAAACTTGAAATGTCGGGATCGCTGTCGTGTATCATTTCGCTAGCGTCGAAAATATTGATTTGATTTTTTTTGAATTCTAGAAAAGACGAGACTTGTGGCTCCAAGATTGCACGCTCTTTGGAAATCGAACGAAAATGAGCGATATCTTTTACCACTTCTTCATTCATTAATTCTTCGTCAATTTCTTTCATCCGTTTTTCTGCGGACTCAAGGCGTTGATACATGCTTTTTTCCATAAAATTCCTCGCTTTAGGCGATATGTATTCTATCATAGAGTTGTTCAAAGAAAAAGGCTCAATTAGTTTATTTAATATGAATATTAAGGCTTTTATAAGGAACTGTTTCTGTGTATAATTCTTAATGGTGAATAATTATGGCTTACAAAGCACTTTACAGAAAATATCGACCTTCTACATTTGATGAAGTTGCTGGTCAGCAGCATATTGTCAAAACAATTAAAAATGCTTTAGCAACTGGAAAAATTGCTCACGCATATCTTTTTGCTGGTCCTCGGGGAACGGGTAAAACCACCATGGCGAAGTTGCTTGCAAAGGCTCTTAACTGTGATGAAGGGGTGGGAAAGCAATGCAATAAGTGCAAAAACTGCATCGCAATCAATGAAGGAACCCATCCAGATGTACTCGAAATTGATGCCGCAAGCAACAATGGTGTAGACGAAGTAAGAGACCTAATCGACAAGGTAAAATACAGCACCATCCTCGGAAGATATAAAATCTACATCATTGATGAAGTTCACATGATGACAACTGGCGCTTTTAATGCTTTATTGAAAACACTAGAAGAACCCCCAGAACATGTTGTTTTTATTTTGGCCACTACGGAACCTCACAAAATTCTGCCCACTATCTTGTCCCGCTGCCAAAGGTACGATTTTTCAAAGGTTAGCGAAAACGATATACGCGAAAGATTAAAAGATATTCTCGAAAAAGAAAAGATTGCCTACAACGAAATTGCTGTTAATTTAATTATCTCTTTAGCCGATGGAGGCATGAGAGATGCTCTCTCGATACTTGACCAAGTTTTAGCTTATTCAGGAAACCGCTTAATCGAGGACGATATCCTCGATATTTTCGCGCTCGAATCCACAGCAGAAAAAGTTGAATTATTAACCTCAATTTCTAATGGCGATGTCACCGATGTTCTCGATAGATTAAAGTCATATATCGCTCGCGGAACAGATATTAAGAGATTGACCGATGATCTCTTAGTAATCCTTAAGGATGTGTTGATTTATCGAACAACAAATCGCTTCGATTTTTTAGAACAACTAAACAAAAACGAAACTTTGTCCTTAGCTGAATGCTTTGATGAAAAACAGACTATCGAAATGATCGATATTTTGATGAGCGCGCTAAAAGACTATAAAAATGTCGCTTCCATAGCTCCAATTTTTGAAGTGATGCTGCTCAAACTTGCCTCCATTAAATTTCAAAAAAAGGAAGTCACAAAAATTCTTCCCCAGTTCGATGATTCAGAAGCAAAACCAAAAGATAATGCTGAAAAAACCGCAAAAATATCTCTATTTGATTCAGCTGAAGAAAAAATACCAGATGAACAAATTCCTGTATTAGTTGAAGAGGCTGAAAATAAAGATGATCTGTCTTCTGTTGTTTTAGATGACAATGTTATCGTCTTAAAGAACACTGAAAATGATGACCTCTATTCAATTAATGATGACTTGATGATCAAGATAATGGCGACGAGCAAAAAAGATATCAAAAATACGCTCTTAGAGAATTGGAAAAACATCAAACGCCTAACTGGGCATCCCAAACTTGATAAGGCCGCCATGCTTTTGATAGACGGCCACCCTCTTGTTGCCGGCAATAAAGTACTGATCTTGGAATATCCTTTGGATAAGGCGGTGACAAAAGTTAACACACAAATTAACCAAAAAGATATGCAAGATGTCATCTCCAACATATTCAAAAGAAAAATGTTTATTTATGCCGTCTCACGAAGAGATTCAATCAGACTTCAAAAAATGTATATGGATTTGGTCCAAGTTAATAAATTGCCAAGAGCAAATGAAATCACCTTGGAATTTTTAGGAGAATAAACTAGTTATGAACATGCAACAAATGATGATGCAAGCGCAAAAAATGCAGCGGGATCTTAATAAGGCAATGAGCGAGTTAGACTCCAAAGAGTTTACTTTGACAAAGGGTGGGGCGGTCACCGTCACTATGCTCGGCTCGCATAAAGTTAAAGCTGTTTCTATCAATGACGAAGTTCTGAGTGCTGAGAATAAAGACATGATTGAAGATTTGATAGTCATCGCAATTAACGAAATTCACGAAATGATTGAAAAAGCACGCGGCGATATCAATGAAAAAATCACTGGAAGAAGAAATGGATTAGGGATGTAAATGGGAAAACTAAAAGCTCTTGAAAGAATCGAGGACTCATTGACCAAACTGCCGAGTATCGGCAGGAAATCCGCCGAAAGGATGGCCTACGCCATGCTGGACATGGATGAAGATGATTTAAATGAATTTTCCGATGCCGTTAAAAGCCTAAAATCTTCCATTCATATTTGTCCAAGATGCGGAAATCTAACAGAGAGTTTAATATGTGATATTTGCAGCGATGAATCCCGCGATAAAACCCTGTTAATGGTTGTCTCCTACCCTAAAGATTTGATTGCCTTTGAGAAGGCTGGAACCTTTCATGGACTTTATCATATTCTCGGTGGGACAATTTCCCTTTCAAAGGGCAAAAACATCGATGATTTATCAATACCTCAGCTAATTGATCGAATTAAGAATAGCAACATAAGCGAAGTGGTAATCGCCACAAATCCCACGATTGATGGGGAGACAACGGCTTTATATTTAGCCAAAGTTTTAGAGCCAATGAGTTTAAGAATAACGCGTTTAGCTTATGGTTTACCAATGGGTGGAAATCTTGATTACGCCGACTCATTGACTTTGTCAAAAGCCCTCGAAGGTCGAACTAAATTATAGGGAGGATTCGTATGTTTATTACACTTGAAGGTCCAGAAGGATCAGGAAAAACAACTGCTGTAGAATTTGCTGTCACAAAATTGCAGGAAATGGGTTACCAAATTGTCCGCACTCGCGAGCCTGGCGGAACAGTAATCAGCGAGCAGATTAGAAATGTCATTCTCGACAAAACAAACACCGCGATGGACAGCCGTACGGAAGCTCTTTTATATGCCGCTAGCCGAAGACAGCACTTAGTGGAAAAGATTTGGCCAGCTTTAAAGTCCGGCAAAATCGTCATTTGCGATCGCTATTTGGATTCTTCTCTAGCCTATCAGGGAGGCGCCCGTGGCCTAGGCATTGAAGAAGTTTTGAATGTTAATTTATTCGCCACCGAAAATACATGGCCCAACCTCACTCTATTATTTGATCTAGATCCTGTCATTGGATTATCTCGAATTAGCAGCAATGATAAGCGGGAAGTGAATCGCTTGGATTTGGAAAAGCTAGAGTTCCACAAAAAGGTCCGCGAAACTTTCTTAAAACTTGCCAAGCAATATCCAGAACGCTACATCATAATCGATGCGAGCAAGTCACGAGAAGAAGTCGCCAAAGCGACGCTAGACGCCATTCTATCGAAGATATGCAAATAGATACTTATCTAAAAAAATACCAGCCAATTATCTATCAAACCTTTGTTAATTCATTGCAAAAAGGAGCTCTTTCTCACGCATATTTGCTATCCGGTCAACCAGGAACACCCTTATTTGAAACCGCTAAATATCTCGCAAAATCAATTATTTGTGATAGCCCATCCCCACTAGCTTGCAACAACTGCGTCACTTGCCTGAGAATCGACGATAACAATTATCCCGATTTCATCGTATATGACGGGGCCTCACAAACCATCAAAAAAGATGAAGTTACGTCAATTGAAACGCAGTTTGACAAAACACCTTTTGAGAGCAAAGGCGTCATGATTTATATCTTGAACTTAGTAGAAAACATGACTCCTGAAGCCGTTAACTCAATGCTCAAATTTCTCGAAGAGCCAGGAAGTCACATCTATGCTTTTTTGACCACTAATAATGAGAGCAGCGTCTTGCCAACCATTATCTCACGCTGCCAATTAATGCGCTTAAAATTGTTAGATCGAGAATTGATAATTAAAGAATCGATCGAAAAGGGAATTCAGCAAGAAGATGCGGAATTGCTCTCTTACTTTTATAACGATTCGGATTTAATCATCAATTTTTTGAAAGATAAAGAGGAAAAAGATTCATATCAAGAAGCAAAGGAAGGATTTCTATCTCTTTTAGAGGCTCTGGAAAAAGATAATCGCGATGAAGCTGTTTATATTTGTGAAACAAATATTATTCCTCAAATGAAATCAAAAGAGGCAACGCGACTTTTTCTTGATATACTAATACAAGCTTTTGAAGATATGATAAGTATCAAGCATGGTAAAAACCCCATCTTAAAAAGCCAGCATACTGCGCTATCCCATTTAGCAGAAAAAATGCAAAACGCCGAAAATGTTTTGCTAGAAATATTGAAATGTCGAAATCTCGTTAACTTGAATGCTAACAATTCCTTGTTAATCGATCACTTAATATTTCAAATTATTAAGGAGTAAAAATTATGAGCGATGATTTTCAAAATCCAGAAACAATAGATGTCTCCCTTTATGACCACTATGTTGGCATACAGTTTTTTTCAACACCGCGAATTTACTTTTTTGGAACAAAAGATCTTCCATTAAGCATCGGTGACAAAGTAATCGTCGAAACAATCAAAGGTCTAGAATTAGGCGTCGTGTCTAGCGAGCCAGTCGACATCGCTAAATACAAATCATCCATCGGGCTTAAACCTGTGATCAGAGCCGCGACTGAGGTTGATATTCGCCTTAATGACATCAACAAAAAAGACGCCGCCCATGCGCTAGAAATATGCAAGAGTGAAGCAGAAAAACTCAATCTTCCCATGAATTTGATTTCTTGCGAATTCACCCTTGATAAGTCAAAGGTTCTTTTCTCTTATTTAGCCGACGAGCGGGTTGATTTCCGCGAGCTTTTAAAAACTCTCGCTTCTCGCCTTCACACTCGGATTGAACTGAGGCAAATAGGTTCTCGCGATAAGGCGAAGATGGTTGGCGGCATAGGTGTTTGTGGCCTTCCACTTTGTTGCGCGACTTTCTTAAATGAATTCGATGGCATCTCTATCAGCCGAGCCAAAAACCAAATGCTGGCCATCAACATTCCCAAACTGAGTGGCCACTGCGGCAAATTATTGTGCTGCTTAAAGTTTGAGGATGATGCTTATACCGAAGCAAAAAAGCAATTCCCTGAATTAGGAAGCAAACTTTTTATCGACAAAACTGAATACACTGTTACCAACATTAATGTTATTTCCGGAATTATTAAAATCGAGAATCGTGAGGATGTTAAATTCATGTCTTACGAGGACTTAAAAAAGCAGGCTTACTTTGTAAAAAAGAAGGCTTTTGGCAATGATAAGAACTAAAAGTTTTGACAATAATGGCCCAATTTTATATCTAATTGCCACACCTATTGGCAATCTTTCTGAAATATCTCAGCGGGCTTTAGACACATTAAAAGAGATGGATTTAATTGCCGCTGAAGACACTCGCAATACCCATTTGCTTCTTTCCAAATACGGCATAAGAAAGGATGTCATTTCTTTGCGTGAACACAATGAGGTTCAAGTCTCATTAAATGTTATTAAATTGCTCAAAGAAGGCAAAAAAGTTGCCTATGTTTCCGATGCTGGCTATCCCGGAATAAGCGATCCTGGCGCAATACTTGTTTCCAAAGCTATTCAAAGCGGAATTAAAGTATCAACCATATCAGGAAGTTCAGCGTTTTTGAACGCTTTAGTGTCTTCAGGATTGCCCACTGAACATTTTTTCTTCTATGGGTTTTTATCTCCAAAAGAAAAGGAAGCCTCCGATCAATTGTCATCCTTAAAAGAGATGAGAGACACGCTGATTTTTTATGAGAGTCCTCATCGCTTGTTTAAAACTCTAAAAGTAATGGAACAAACTCTAGGAAATAGAGAGATTGTGCTAGCGAGAGAATTGACAAAAATAAACGAGGAATTTATCAGAGGCACCATTCAGGAGATTCTTTCTCTCGAAAAAGAAGGCTTAAAAGGAGAGATGGTAATCATCGTTTCCGGAAGCACCGAGCAGAAGATTGTTGACGATTCAGTTTTAATTAAACGAGTCGAATACTTAATGTCAAAAGGGATGTCAAGGAAAGACGCCATTGAAGTGGCCAGCGAAGATTTTGGCATCAACAAAAATTATATCTACAAGATCGTCCATCAATAGTTTTGGGACGTTTCTTTTATACCAAAAGTCAATTTATTCTTATTTTTCTATTTTTAAGAAAAATACTTTTTTCTTGCAAACAGCCCATGGTTTTTCTATCATTAAAGCCGCGCAATTTTAAGGAGGGTTTAAAATGGAAATCAGAAATATTGCAATTATAGCTCACGTTGACCATGGTAAAACAACCCTTGTGGACCAGCTTTTAAGAACCGCTGGCGCCTTTCGCAGCAACGAAGATGTTGAAAATAGAGTAATGGATAGCAACGACATCGAAAAAGAGCGTGGCATTACCATTCTTGCGAAGACAACTTCAATCACCTATGACAATACTCACATCAATATACTAGACACTCCCGGACACGCTGATTTTGGCGGAGAAGTAGAGAGAATCATGAACATGGTTGATGGCTGTCTGCTTTTAGTCGATGCTTTTGAGGGAACAATGCCTCAGACCAGATTCGTTTTAAAGAAAGCCCTCGAAGCCCGCATTAAACCAATTGTGGTCATCAACAAAATTGATCGCCCTAACGCTGATATTAAAAGCGCTGTTGATCAAGTTTTAAATTTGTTTATCGATCTGGGCGCACCAGATGAATTTTTAGATTTCCCCATCGTGTATACTTCTGCCTTAAAAGGAACTAGTTCCTGCTCGGCAAATCCCAAAGACCAAAAAGCTGGCATGGATGCTGTTTTGAAAACAATTATCAAAAAAATACCTGCTCCTAAGACTGATGTCAACGCTCCTTTTCAAATGCAAATAGCACTTCTTGACTACAATGACTTCGTCGGAAGAATCGGCATTGGAACAATTAAAAAAGGCTCAGTCCATGTCGATGATATCGTCAGTGTCTCCCGTTTAGATGGATCAGTAAAACAATTTAAAGTAATGAAACTTTTTGGTTACAAAGCAATTCATCGCTTAGAAATAGAGAGCGCTTCCGCGGGAGAAATCGTCGCAATTGCTGGCTTGCCAGACATTAACGTCGGCGAGACGATTTGCGATACGGGTTTCGTTGAAGCTCTTCCGCCAATAAAACTTGATGAACCCACCATGCAGATGACTTTCGGCACTAATTCTTCTCCATTCGCTGGAAAAGAAGGAAAGCAATTGACTGCTCGCAAGATTGATGAACGTTTATTCAAGGAAACTCAAAAAGATGTGGCCTTAAAAGTGAGCCGCATTCCCAAGAGTGAGTCATGGATTGTCTCCGGAAGAGGAGAACTACATCTTTCTATTTTGATTGAAAATATGAGAAGAGAATCCTTTGAACTTGAGGTATCAAAGCCGAGAGTTATCATCAAAGAGATTGACGGAATTAAATACGAACCATACGAGGATTTGACAATCGATGTCCCCAATGAATTTGTCGGAGATGTAATGACCAGCATCGGAAGCCGTGGCGGTGAATTAGTCACTATGGATGCAAGGGAATCAGTTACGATTTTACAATTTGTAATCGCTTCTCGCGGTTTGATTGGCTATTCCACCATTTTCATGTCTTTAACCAAAGGTTATGGAATTTTATCTCATACTTATCGCGAGTATCGCCCAGTCACTGGAAATGATTTAGGACAAAGGCCAATTGGCGTTCTTGTCGCCACAGAGTCTGGACAAGCTACTCCATATTCTATTGAGCATATTGAAGAAAGAGGAACGATGTTCATTGATCCCGGAACGCTTGTTTATGAAGGAATGATTGTCGGAGAGAATCGTTATCCCATTGATTTAGCCGTCAATGTGACGACCAAAAAAGCGCTCACAAACATGAGAAGTTCAAATAAAGACAACACAGTAGTTTTAAAAACGCCAAGAAAAATGTCTCTCGAGAGTTGCCTTGACTATATCAATTCAGACGAGTTGGTGGAGATTACTCCTTCCACCTACCGCATGAGAAAAAAGATCTTAAACACTGTTGAGAGAAAGAAATATGACTCTCACATGAGAAGTTCAGAAGAGTAGAAAGCAATTTCTACTTTTTTTGTGAAAAAAGAAGAGAGAAATCTTTGGGCATAGGAGAAGTAAATTTGAGCACTTTTCCTGTGTCGGGGTGTTTTAGCTCTAGGCAGTAGGCATGGAGCCCTAATCGCTTTAAAGGGTTTGAAGGGTTGCCATATTTATCGTCTCCAATGACGAAGTGGCCTAAATCGCCCATATGGACACGTATCTGATTTTTTCGGCCAGTTTCGATATTGACATCGAGTAAAGAATAACTATCGCTTTCTTGAATAACTTCATAGTTTGTTATAGCAAGCTGACCATCTTTCGGCTTTTGAGAAGAATACATCATGTTTTGCGTATTCTTCTTCAAATAGGATTTGACTGTCCCTTTTGGATTTTCCATTTTTCCTTCGACAATAGCATAATACCCACGCTTAACAACGAGTTCATTCCAATGATCTTGAAGCTTCTTTTGAATTGTTGGGCTTTTCGCAACCATTAAAACACCCGATGTGTCTTCATCAAGACGGTGAATAACGAAAATCCGATTGTGTTTATCTTTTTGCTGGACATAGTCAGAGAGCATTCGATAGGCAGTGGAGCCCTTTTCTTTGTCTGATGCTACAGAAAGAAGTCCACTAGGCTTATTGATTACAATAAACTCCGAATCTTCATAGATGATAGGCAAATTACTTCGAGTTTTTTTGCGAATAGGGGAGGATGAAATAATGACGGTGTCGCCAGGAAAGAGTTTGAAATTAAATTGGCTTACTGGCGCGCCATCGATACTAACCCGGTGGGATGAGAGAAGAGATTTAATGGAATTGCGTGACTGACTTGGAAAACTTTCCAATAAAAAAGCTAGCAATTCACACTGTTTTTTTATCGGAAATTGCTTCAGGTTTCGATAGTCTTTGTTGACTTCGTTCTTTTTTGGCGCTGGTTTGTTTTTATTCATTTTTTTGGCTTACTTTCTTAATTATCATATCGACAATAGCTTTCGCAACATTTAACCTAGTAATATTCTCAAACTCTTCGAAAAAGGCATTGGAATTAATTTCGCAAAGCATCAGTTCACCATCGTTATCAAGCAAATCTAGTCCTGCGTATTCAATACGGAATAAATCGTTAATTTTTTCAGCAAATCGAGCATATTTTGTTATATCTTCAATGGGTTCTCCGCTGGCTGTTTGGCCATAGTTACTGCGGAAGTCTTGTACGTTTTTTCGAATAAAAGCACCGAACACTTTTCCATCAATAATTAACACACGAATTGATTTTCCTGCTGATGAGGATATGTATTTTTGAAAAACGATAGGGTTGCGGCATATATCTGCGTATAATTTCGCCAATTCTTCGTGCGTTTTCACTAAATAAACGCCTTCTCCAAGAGAACCATAAACTTTTTTCACCACCATTGGGTATCCCAATTCATCCTCGATGCTTTTTAAGAACGAGAGATGGGTCTCTTTTAGGCCATAATAAACAAGAGGGCCCGATATTGTCGTTGGCATTCTAATGTTGTTGTCTGAACAAGCGATAAAGGTGAGCATTTTATCGTCGCACATTTTAATGAAATCAGCCCGGTTAAAGAGGCGGTATCCAGCTTTTTCTAATAGACGAGCAAGATAAATATCTTTGTCCATATAGATGACAAAATCAGCTTTTGGAAGATTGATGACAATGTCGTTATTTCTGATCAAAGCCAGCGTTCCATCGTTAATGAAAAGTTTCACATCTACGGAGACCTTTTGAAATTCTTCAGTTAGGCGTGATATTTTGTGAGCATTGTGTCCTATTTCCTGATTTGCGATAATTATTCCGTTCATGTTATTAATTATATTAATATTTGTGGGAATAAACCACCAAAACTAAGAATTGCCAAAGGCATTATGAAAAATTGTTCTTGAGCGAGATATATAGTAATTTTCAATTAAAACGTTAAGCTTGGGCCAACATCGTCCCCATTGAATCTGGTGACTTCTTTCCCATAGCAAAATGTGGCTAAAACACCTGGCCCACAGGTTGTGCCAATAATCGGTCCAACCCACCATATTTGAACTTCAACTCCGAGTTCATCTTCGAGTCGCTTTTTTAATCTTAAGGCTCGGTCCATAGCCATGCCTTGTGAGACAACAACTCTCCTGCATTTTTTCATGTCAATGGTTTTGAGAATTCCTTCAAAGAGAGTTTTATCCGCATTTTTGCTTCCGGTCACTGTGCCTAAGGTGTAGTTGTCACCATGCGCATCAGAAATGAAAATTGGCTTTTTATGAAATAGGTTTCCCAAAAACGCTTTAGATCCTTTTATTCTTCCAGCATTCTTAATGTAAGTTAAATCATCAACGGTCGCAAACTGGTTGAATTTAGCTTTATTATTTTCAATCCAATCGATCAATTCATCCAAATTGAGCCCGCGATTCTTTTGCTCAGCCGCTCCGATGGAGAGCATGCCGAGACAAGCGCTAGCAGTAAGGGAATCAATAGCTTCGATTCTTCGATTAGGAAAGCTCGCCTTAAGTTCATCTTTGGCCAGTTTAAATACATTGAGTGAACCAGTTAATTTGCTAGAACAGCCAATGTACAAAATATCCATCTCTTTTTTAAGAAAAGGGGAAAATCGATTAACAAACTCACCGAGAGATATTTGGGTGGTTTTAATAACTTTGCCCTGAATCATCCACCCATAAAATTCTTCTGGTTTGTATTCAATCCAGTCTAAATCTGCATACTTTTCTTCGCCATCGACAATCAAGCCCATTCTAAGATACTCAATGTTGTATTGTTTTCTTAGTTCTGTTGACAGATCGCTTGAAGAGTCGGTAAAAATTACATAATTGTTCATAAGTGTCCCCTATATAATAATGGTTGATTAAGATTATAAAATCTATTCTAAATTTCGAAAAGAACGTTACATTTTTATATATTTATAAAGTTAATTGAGATGGCTCCTAATAAAATCGCGCTTTTTTAGCGAATAGATTTTGGCATTTTTTGGATCGCTGAGCAACTGTCTTTTAAGCTCTCCATATTGGTGAGCAAGGAGATTATTATCTGCTAAGATTTTTACTATTTTCATCATTTCTCGATAGGCGATACCATTGTATTTTACCAGGTGTATCGTATAGGGAGTCTTCTCTTTTGCCCGTTTAACCAAAATGAGATGATCAATTGTCGAAGATTTTATTAGGAATAAATACTTATTGTGAATTAGAAGGTCTCTGACACTATATAAATCAAGAGGGTTTTCAACTCCGATAACAATGTCGATTATTGGCCGTGAAACTAACCCCTCAACTGCTGTGGAACCAATGTGGTTAATGTGCACATTGATTCTTTGTGGAATCAGAGTTTGCAGTACCTTTTTCTCGTCGCGAAAAAACTTCTTCCACCTGGAATCATAATAAGTGAGAGGCGGGATATTTTCGTTGCTCATACTTTAATTTTACACGCAGTGAGAAATAGAGGGGTATTTATTTGTTTTTTTCTAGCGAGAATCTACCTTCGCTTCGATCGTTTTCATCAACGATCAGTTCAGGCATTTTATCAACGATGAGTTTTCCGCTCAGCGGATTTTTTATCGATATAGAACTATTCAAGATATTGCCATTAATTTCGGAATACTCAAAAGCGAGATCACTATCGGTAAATTTGCAGTTATTTAAAACGATGTTTTTAGCGTAGCAAAGCGGTTGAGTACCAACAATTGTGCAATTCTCGAAGACAATATTTTCACAGTGCCAACCAAGGTATTCACCAATAATCGTGGAGTTTCTAACCACGGCATTTTTCGTATGCCAAAAAGCATCTTTAGTTTTTAAAATGCAGCGATCTATTGTTAAGCCATCAATGTATTGAAAAGAGTATTTCCCCTCGAGCAGGGAATCTTCTAGATGCACCATTTTAGAATCAAAGAAAGCGTAGAAGCCAAGGATGGTCGAATTCTTTGTTGAGATGCGACGACATTTCCATCCAAATTCATCAGATTTCATTAAAGAATTAGTGATATCAACACCTATGACTTCTCTCACGGCTTTAGGGCTATATATTTTAACTTTGTCCAAGGTAATGTTTTTGCCATACCAAAATGGAGCGCGGGCAGTCTTTGTAATTTTCGAGTTGAAGACATGCAAATTTTGATTATGCCAGCATGGGTAGCGAAGGGAAAACTTGCTGTTGGTAATCTTAAGATTTCGGGACTCTTTAAAAGCGCTCTCGCCATCGGCAGGACCACTGATTTCTATCGATTCAAAAAACGTGTTTTTGGAGCCAAAATAAGCTCTTTCAACATCAGATGTTTCATGAGAAATATACTTAATTTTCATGTAAAAAATAGTATCACAAATACAAAACTTTTATTAGTTAGATGCTCTTTTTATGCGCCATCAATGTTTTCGTCGCAAATAGAATCTTGATGCTTTGATTTTCTTTCGCTCTCTTTTTCGCGAAACATATCGATGTCTTCACCAGACATAAAACGGTGTCTTCTTCGCTTGTTTTTCTTTGTGCTTATCATTTAAATTTCTTCCCGAAATGGTACAAATCTTTATAGACATTTTTCAGTTGTGGATACATCTTTAAATAAACTTTTTTGTACAGATATTCGTATTGCTGATGGGCGACCGGATTTGGTTCAAAAGTCATCTGCTCATGAGACATTTTTTCAATCCCTTCTTCGACGGAAGAAAATTCTTTCAAAGCAACGAAAGAGCATATGGCCGCTCCTAGAGAAGTGGTTTCATAGGTCTGCACTCTCGACACTGGTAATCCAAAAATATCAGCGGTGATTTGGCAGATTGCAGAGCTCTGAGAACCTCCTCCTGAAATCATCAGTTTTTTAATTTTGTGATGCTGAGATTTTTCGATATCATCAAGGCCTTCTCTCAATGCATAGGCAATGCCTTCCAAAATTGCGCGATACAAATGCTCGCGAGTGTGAACTTCGGAAAATCCCACTATCGATCCTTTAGAAAGCGGGCGAGAGAGGCTTGGACCCCAATATGGCTGAAGAACCAATCCATCTGAACCAGGAGCTATTTCAGATAGTTTAGCGTTGAGCAATTCTTCCACGGCTAAGCTTTGAATCTTGGCCTCATCAACTAACTCAGAAGCAAATTCTTTGCTGAACCAAGTCAACATCCAATAGCCGCGGTAAACTTGAACTTCCATGTTGTAATATCCAGGAACGGCTGCTGGGTAAGCAGGCAAAAACTTCTCTGGTTCATAATAATGAGTATTAGACACTTCAATTGAGGAAGCAGTCCCATAAGATATAGCGCCAACATCTCTAGACAAGGCACCGAGACCAACCGTCTCACAGGCTTTGTCAGATCCTGAGGCAATAAGTTTAATGCCTTTGGGAAGCCCGCATTCCTCCGCTAAAGAATCAAGGAAAGTACCTAGCATTTCACCCGGCTTTTTCAATTCGCATAACATGCGAGACGGAATGCCAAAAATACGCGACTTTAATGCGCCTTCTTTATACCATTCTCCCTTTGGGAAATTAATGGGGTAATGGCCAGCCATTCCCGCGGCTGAATCGCATAGGTTGCCAGTGATTTTATAGGTTAAATATGATGAAATATTTACATATTTTTCAGTTCGTTTCCAGTTTTCTGGTTCATTCTCTTTCAGCCAATGTGCAATTGTTCTTTTGCGATTTAACTCAATGGTGTTTCTCATTCCGACAATCCAAAATGCTAGGCGATGAAGGAGCGGTATTTTTTCGCTAGCTTTTGCCATTCGCTGATCTAGCCAAAGGATGCATTTTCTAACTGGTTTATAGTCTTTGTCAAGTTGGACGGAAGAATCGCGAAATGTGGTAATTGTTGAACCAATTATCTGATCCAATTTTTCGCGGTGCTCTTGAACTAACTGTTTTAAACAAATAATTAAGTAATTATAGTAAAAGTCAGGATCTTGCTCAGCAAAACCTTTTTCAAGAGAGATATATACTGGCTGGTAAGGCTTTTTAACAATCGCAACAATATTGCCATTTTTGTCGATTAAAGAGGTGCGCAGAGATTGTGTACCGAAATCAAGAGTAAGAATTAGCGGGTTCTTTATCATATGAAATCCTCGTATTCTAATGTAACACTTGTGGCAACATTATCTCACATAATTTTATCAATGTGCGCGCAAAAGAGCAAAACTACGCAAAAATATGGCGTTTATGTTACTCAATGTGCTAGTATTGTATCGCTGGTGTGGTGCAAAGCACTACACATTCAGACCTATAGGAGGAGAATTATGGCTGAAAAAAAATATGTTTATGCCTTTGAAGAAGCTTACGGTTTAGGTAAGGAAATTCTCGGAGGAAAAGGCGCTGGCCTTGCAGAAATGACACATATTGGTGTTCGTATCCCTGAGGGCTTTACTATTTCGACTGAAGTTTGCGCTTTATTTTATGAAAATGGTAAAAAGTTGCCAGAATATGTCGTAAAAGCAGTTTTTGAATCGATTAAAGGAATCGAAAAGAAGACTGGCAAAGTTTTTGGTGGAGATCATAACCCATTGCTAGTATCTGTCCGCTCTGGCGCAAGAGCTAGTATGCCTGGTATGATGGACACAATTTTAAACCTTGGACTCAACGATACTACTGCGGCTACTTTAGCGAGGGAGACTGGCAATGAAAGATTTGCAATGGATTCCTACCGCCGCTTTATTTTGATGTTTACAAATATCGCCAAGGGACATCCACGTGACCAAATGGATAAAATGTTAGCTGATTTAAAAGCGAAACATGGTTACAAACTCGATACCGAAGTTACTACTGAACAACTAAAAGACTTAGTTGGTAAGTACAAGGCTTATTATAAAAAGGTTTTTGGTGAGGATTTCCCCACTGATCCTAAAGAGCAACTCTTAGAAGCGATTTCCGCTGTCTTTAGAAGCTGGGACAACCCAAGAGCTAACGTCTATCGAATGATGAATAGCATCCCTTATTCATGGGGCACTGCTGTCAACGTTCAATCAATGGCTTTTGGTAACAAAGGTGAGACTTCTGGCACTGGCGTCGCGTTCTCTCGCAACCCAGGAACTGGTGAAAATGTCATCTCCGCGGAATACTTGCCAAACGCTCAAGGAGAGGATGTTGTCGCGGGAATCCGCACTCCTTTGCACATCGATGAACTGAAGGCAAGAATGCCAAAAGTTTATGAAGAATTCGTCAAAACCATTAAGATCATGGAAAACCACTATCGCGATATGCAAGACATGGAATTCACTGTTGAAGATGGTGTCTTATACTTCTTGCAAACCCGAAACGGCAAAAGAACTCCTGCTGCCGCTTTGAAGATTGCCTGCGACCTTGTTGATGAAGGTTTGATTAACGAAAAAGAAGCGGTCTGCCGTATTGACGCTGGTTCTTTCGATAAATTATTGCTCCCTGGCTTTGATAAAGATGCTATTGCATCCTCTAAATCAATTGCTCAAGGTTTAGCTGCTGGCCCAGGAGCTGGCACTGGA
>Ga0116170_10001900_pt1 | contig 20685 bp, 17 predicted proteins | sample AD_JPNHW1_MetaG_FD_89797 | JGI IMG/M metagenome (GOLD analysis project Ga0116170, IMG submission 89797) | Active sludge microbial communities of municipal wastewater-treating anaerobic digesters from Japan - AD_JPNHW1_MetaG | ecosystem: Engineered > Bioreactor > Anaerobic > Digestate | place...
ATGCTGGATCACCAGTTCGCTCGGCCGCACCTTCAGCGTCAGCGGGACCGAAGCGGTGAAGGTGCGGCCGAGCGAACTGGTGATCCAGCATTCCAGCACGTAGCGACCGGCGGGCAGCGGCCCCGTGCCGGCCGATCCGCTTGTCGAGAGGCGGATGGATTCGGTCCAGACGCGTTCGCCCTTGTGGAAGGTGACGTCACGGGTGGCTTGAGTGAACGCCATTCCATCAGACCAGCGCCAGATCTGCTTGCCTTCGCTGTTCCAAAGGACCATTTCGAAGTCCTGGCTGGTGTCAAAGTGGAGCGTGAGCGGCGATTCAGTAGTGTTGCGTAGCGAAATGCGGGCCTGGATGACGGGGATGGCGCTTTTCGGATCGACGGGTGGCATCAGGTTGGCGACAGGCGCGTGGTTGTCGATTGAGAGACCGAACGAAAGTTCGGGCGCGCTGATGATGGTCGCCGTGCCGAGGCGGGCATATGTGAGGTCGTAGCGGCGCGGGCCGGCAATGGTCTGGGCGGTGCGGCTCAGCAGGCCGACGTAGGGCAGCAGGATATCTGTGTCGAGGCCGGCATCGGCGCAACCGCCGAAACCGTACTTGATCTGGAGGGCATTGGTGAACTCGCCGACGGGTCCGGAATACCTGGCTTCGCGGGAGACAACGGTGCTGGTGGGGTTGCACGGATCAACCGACGATTCGGAGGTCTCGCCGGGCTTGGCCGCTGTGTCCAGATAGACCCGTTCGGATGAAGTGCTTCCGTCCCACCTCATGATGCGGCCGTCATCGGCGTTGCGCAGCCAGAGCGTATCGGCCGCGGCGCCCGGGGCCACAGCCGCGGCGGACGGAGGAGTGGCAACGAGAACGGCACCGGCGATCATGGTGTCGGTGACCAGCGAGTAGTAGGTGTGCGAGCCGAACGTGGCGGAGCGGTCGACGCGGACGGTGTATCCGGAAGCGCCGATGGCGCCAGTGGCGCGGTAGACCCAGACATTGCCCTCGTCCAGAGGGAGCCAGACGGTTTGCGCGGTCAGTGCCGAGCAGAGCAACAGACTAGGAATAATAGTTCTTGTCCCAAGCATGGCGTCGCAGAACCTCCATGACGGAACCGGAGATGGGTCCCAGAGCGGAGACGGCCAGATTCGCCTCGACGTTGCGGATTTTTCTCATGCCGGGGATGACAGTGGAGACCGCCTTAGGGGTGAGGGTGAAACGGAGAGCAGTTGTTGCCAATGGTTCGGCGACGCCGGAAGCTTCAAGATCCGCCTTGAGAGAATTCGCCCTTGCAAACACTTCCAGCTTCCGGTCACCACGGAAGTAGAAGGCGCGGAACTCAGCCGGGTCGAACTCGGTATCGGGCGTGATGGCGCCGGTGAGCGCGCCTTCGTCGAGCGGGCAGCGGGCCAGGACGCCGATGTTGAGCTGCTCGCACAGCGGGAGGAGATTGCGCTCGGGCGACTGGTCATAGATGTTGAAGATCACCTGGACGGTGTCGATGAGGCCGGTCTTGATGGCCTCGATGGCGGAATCGGGCTGGTGATCGTTGATGGAGATACCAAAGAAGCGCACCTTGCCTGATTGCTTCAAGTCCTCGATGGCACGGCGCCATTCGTCGCTGGCGATCCACTCCGGGTTCCAAACGTGAAACTGCTGCAGGTCGATCTGTTCGGTGTCGAGGTTGCGCAGCGAGGTTTCCGTGCACTTCACGACGTAGCGGTAAGGAAACACGTTCTCGATGCCGATGCCGGGGAGGGCTGGCCACTGCTTGTTCTTGGGCGGGACTTTGGTCGACACATAGGCCTTGGCGCCGGTCTCCTTCAGCGTGCGGGCGATGAGTTGTTCGGAGTGGCCGTCGTTGTAGGCCAGGGCCGAATCGATGAAGTTGAGTCCGTTTTCAAGGGCGTGGCGCAAGGCTGCGAGGGCATCGTCCTCCTTGTGGCCGCGCCATTGGTTGCCGCCGAGGCCCCATGCGCCATAGCCGATTTCCGAGACTTCGAGTCCAGTTCTTCCGAGCGTTCGCTTGTTCATCGCCTACCATCGTAGCCCTTGCCGGAGGCGGTTGGAGGGCGAAACCCGGCGGACCGGCGCCGCGTCAACCCGCGTGGAACAATAGGGCCATGGCGGCGCGTATCATTCTGGCGACTGTGCTGATATTGCTGGCGCTGCCGCTCTGCGGATGGGCGCAAAGCGTCAAGCTGCACTTGAAGGACGGGACATTTCACCAGGTCCGCGAATACAAGGTGGCGGGCGACCGGGTCCAATATTATTCGACAGAGCGGCGGGAGTGGGAAGAGATCCCGCTGGATCTGGTGGATCTGGCCAAGACGGAGGCAGAGGTCAAGGCCAATCAGGAAAAAGACCGGGCGGAGGCCGCCCAGTTCGATGCAGAGGAGAAGTTTGACCGGGCGGTAAAGGTCGAGGTTGGGCGCGTTCCGATAGATCCCGGCGTCTACCGCCCGGTGGGCGACAGGATGGATGTCCTGAAGGAAGCCGAGTTGCGGATCGAGAACAGCAAGAAGAGGACTATTCTGAAGATCCTCGTGCCGGCGCCGGTGGTGCCAGGCAAGTCGTTCATCGAGATCGCCGGGTTGCGCGCGGCCTATGAGGCGGATGAGGCGCGCCCGCAGTTCTATTTCAGGTTGAGTTTGGGTGAGCGCTTCACGCTAGTGAAAATGACGCCGCGCAAGGACGCGCGACTGCTCGAGATCTGGAACATCGAGCCGGTGACTCAGATCGTGGCGGCTCAACGCCAGGAAGTGGAAATCTTCCGTCAACAGATGAGCGCCGGTCTGTATAAGGTATGGCCGGTGAAGGATCTCGCCCCTGGCGACTATGCCTGGATCGAGTATTCAGAGGACAAGGCCAACACGCGGGCGTGGGACTTCCACGTTCGAGGGAAGTAGCCCTGGCGGCCGATTCGCCGGGTGGGCGAATTGTTTACTGAAGGAGCAGTGGCCCGCATCCGAAGAGAACAACATCAGCAATTAGTTTGAATAACGCCGGTGCCCGGTGCAGCCCCGGGGATTCTGGACAGGAAGGGTGGCGTATTGTTGAAACCGCGGGACGCCGGGCAGGATCAAACAGAGTGGAGGCATCAATGCCGGTGACGGTGAGTGGAACATATGCGACCTACGATCTTTCGCTATGGCGTTGGGTTTCGGCTTCGCTGATCTCCACCGATGCCCATGTCCGCGACCGCATCGACGCCGAACTTGAAAACGTGCTCGAGGATGCGGGTCTTCTCCGCGCGCCTGCCGGGATGGCGCCCGACCTGCTGTTGCGGTACGAAGCAGCACCCGGCGTGCTGGTGGCCGAACTGGTGGATGCGCGCACGAACGAACAAGTCTGGCGGACGGACATGCGGGGCAACCAGAATCGCGCGGAAGAGGAGAGCCTAACCGCGCTCGGACCCGTCTGGCGAGTCTGACCGGGAACCGCCCATCCCGGACCATTCGTCGAAGAGGGAATTGGCCACGCCCAACCTCGCCAAGGCACGACCCACGGTGGTGTTGATGATGTCGTCGATCGTCTTGGGCCGGCTGTAGAACGCCGGGACCGGGGGCATGATCACTGCGCCGTTTTCCGCCGCCTGGCCCATCAGACGCAGATGACCTGCATGGAGGGGCGTTTCGCGGACCAGAAGGACGACGGGGCGCCCCTCTTTCAATTGAACGTCTGCGGCACGGGAGACGAGGTCGTCTGTATGGCAGTTGGCGATCGCCGAAAGCGATTTGATCGAACACGGCGCAACCAGCATCCCAATGGTTTCGAAGGAGCCCGAGGCGATTGCCGCGCCGATGTTCGACGGTCCATGGACGACATGGGCGAGCGATTCGACCTGTTTCGCGGTCAAGGTGGTTTCCTGTGCGACGGTGACGCGCGCCGCCTGGGTGAGGACCAGATGGGTTTCGATGTCCGAAATCGAGCGGAGCAATTCGAGCGCGCGGATGCCGTAGATGGCGCCAGAAGCGCCCGTGATCGCAACAATCAGCCTATTTGGCATGACTCCTACTAGAGTCGCTCAACCGGCGATCGATTCGCTCAACAACTTTGCCAGATTCGTGACATCGGACGAATCTTCTTCGGCATAGGCCGCCAGGTTCGACGTCAGGTCCGACGGGCCGCGCCGGGCACGGGACGACATAGTCCTATGCAAGGCCGACTCAACGGCCTGCTCGGCCCGCAGCTCGGCATACCACAGAAGGCGTTTCATGCCGCCTTTCAGTTCCTCACTGAACTTAGGATTCCTGGAGATCTGCCGGCGGATCTGTCTAACCGGCTTAACTGCCTCGTCGTCCAGAGTGCGGATGGCCGTTTTCGCCTCGGCCCAGAACTGACTCGTCAGAGCGTAGCCCAACCGCGCCGCCCAGGCCGAAAGCAGGAGGCAGTTCACGTTCCAGCCGCGCCGGTCCTGCAAGTCCAGGCACATTCTCGCCACGCCAGGACGGTCGAACAGCGCTGCGCAGAACTGAATGAAGCCGGCGTCGGTCTCTTCGTAGTTGTTCATCCCCGCCTGGCCATCGCCCACCAGTCGTGTTTCATGGCTTCACCGTCGACATCGGTGTACACCCAGACATCTCTTCGCCGGTTCTCGGGCGGAGTTTTGAAAAGCGCTTCCTTTGCCAGTTCCGGTCTAGCCAGCGCCTCGATCAAGGCCAGATCCCACATGATCCATTTTGCCGCCTGGGGGCTGTGGGACAACCAGCGGGCAGCCAGGTAATCCCAGGCGCCGCCCTTGCCCTTGAGTCCGTCGAGCGTCTCCACCTGATCAAAGACCAGTTTCCGGCAGACGTTGGCCGGCATGATGTGGAGTTCGAGACCGTCGAGGTCGAGGAGGTAGTTGAAGGCGTTGAGATCGTTGCGGACGTTGAACTCGTCTTTGTTCCAGACGCCGGTGGAGGAGTCGTATTGCGCCGCCATGCAATAGCAGCGGACCTTCGGGACGATCCCAGGCTGGAGTTTGAGGGCCGACGCGACGTTGGTCACTGCGCCGATGGAGACGATTGTCAGCTTTTCGGACGACGCGGACTGAGCTTCGCGAATCACCATGCGAGCGGCGGGGGTATCGCGAGGTTCGTCGCCGCCCCAGGGCTGGCCCATGATCATCTCGGCACCAATGGGAGCGGGCAGATCCTGGCGCCCGAGGAGTCGAAGCAGATCGTCGTTGATGCGCTGCGAATGTTTGACCGAATTCGCCGGCGAGAGTCTAGTGTGCCACTGCGCTGAGCTGAGCGCGGCCACGTCGAACGACGGCTCGCGCAGGGCGCGGACGATGGCATAGAGATCGTCGATCTCATTTGCCGTGTCAGCGTCGATCACCATACGGCGGCGCGGGGCGCCGGTTGCGGCCACAGCCAGAAAAACGCCGCCCGTGCGCCAAAGAAAACTTCGCCTGTTCATGATGCCCTCAACATAGCAGCACGGGAGACGGATCCGCTCACACGGACCACTGGACGAGACTGGATCGAGGTTGTGAGGGATGAACATCTTGACGGGCGCGAATCCGGTGATAAAGTGCTGTCTATGCCCGGCTCCAGAAGAACTTTCCTTTCGGCGCTCACCGCCGCTTCCTACGGCCGTGTTCAGGGCGCTAATGATCGCGTGCAGCTCGGGTTGATAGGGTGTGGGCTGATCGGATTGCGTCACTTGGCCGACTTCAAGCAGCTTGCCGATTGCCAGGTCGCCGCCGTATGTGACGCCTATCAGGCACGTACCGACCAGGCCAAGGCGGACACGGGTCCGGGGACGAAAGGCTATCAGGACTTTCGCCGTCTGCTCGAGGACAAACAGATCGACGCCGTCGTGATCTCAACGCCGGACCACTGGCACGCACTCCAAACGATCATGGCCTGCACCGCGGGCAAGGACGTCTTTGTCGAGAAGCCCATGACGCTGTTCGTCAAGGAGGGCCGTTGGATGACCGCGGCCGCGCGCCGCTACAGGCGCATCGTGCAGGTCGGAACGCAGGGACGCAGCGGAACGCACTTCAAGGAGGTGATGCCGCTACTTCGCGACGGCGCGGTAGGCCGGATTCATTCGGTCCGGTTCAGTTCATACCGCAACATCATGCCGGGCTTCGGACGGCCTGCGGCGATGGCTCCGCCACCGGGACTCGACTACGAGATGTGGCTGGGTCCGGCGCCGTTGCGGCCCTATGCGCCGCATCGCGGACTGTACCACTTCCGCTGGTTTTGGGATTATTCCGGCGGCCAGATGACCAACCTCGGTGCACACGATATGGACTTGGTGCACTGGCTGCTGAAGGTGAAGGGGCCGAAGTCGGTCTATTCCTGCGGCGGCAGGTATGCGCTCGAGGACGATGGCGAGACGCCCGACACTCAAGAAGCGATTTGGGAATATCCGGGGTTCGTCGTCGAAGCTTCGATCCGGGAAGCGAGCGGGGGCAGAACCCGCTCGACGGGCAATCTTACCGCGAGCCTGGCGGGGGTGCAGCTCTGCGGCACCAAGGGCATACTGGCTGTGTCGCGCGGCGGGTATCAACTCGTCCCCGACTCCAGGATCGCGCCAGAATCCGCCATCCCGGCCTGGTCGAGACCCTTGGGCCACCCGCAGGCAGCTAACGTCGAACCTGTTCCATATGGCGAGCCAAAGCAGGGCCGCGGCACTTCGGCCGAGCCGATCGATCTGCACGCCCGCCATTTCATCGATTGCGTGAAGAGCCGCCAGCGGCCCAATGCCGATGTCGAGGACGGCCACGAAGTCGCGGTTGCGTGCCACCTGGCGAACCTCTCCCTGCGGCTTGGCCGCAAGCTCGAATGGGATGTGGAGAAGGAAGAAATCATAGGCGATCGAGAGGCCAGCGCCCACCTGGTGCGCCCGTACCGCAAACCGTGGGACGACGTATTGAGGAGTTTCGGACTATGACCCGCCGCGATTTTGCAGGCGCCGTTGCGGCCACCGCCATGCAGCCGGCGCGGCGGTCGGGGCTTGGGCTCTCGCCAGATTGTTTCGTGATCGCGCGGCCACCGCGAAACGCCCTTGACTATTTGGATAAGGCGCGCTCGGCGGGCGCGGCAGGCGTTCAGTCGACGTTGTCTTCGTTTGATCCCGCGTACCTCAGGCAGGTTCGTGATTACCTTGAGCGGCACGGCATGTATCTCGAAATCGCCACACGGCTGCCCGGCGAGGACGTTTCTGAATTCGAAGCCACGCTCAAGGCGGCAAAGGAGTGCGGCGCTGAGTGTATCCGCACTGTCTGCCTGTCGGGCCGCCGTTACGAGACCTTCGGCACACTCGATGAATGGAACGCGTTCGTGGCCGAATCGAAGCGCAAGCTCGGACGCGCCATCCAGATCGCCGAGCGGGTGAAGTTCGCTATCGGCCTGGAGAACCACAAGGACTGGACCATCGAGGAGATGGTCCCGCTGCTGAAGAGTTACTCGAGTGCGTATCTTGGCGCGTGCATTGACTTCGGAAACAATTTGGCTCTGCTCGATTCGCCCGAAGAACTGGTCGAGGCGCTGGCGCCGTTCGTCGTCAATACACACATCAAAGACATCGCCGTGCGGGAGTATGCCGACGGCTTCCTGATGGCCGAAGTGGCGCTCGGCACGGGCATCGTCGATCTTGCACGATGCGTCTCCGTCATTCGCAAGGTGAAGCCGAGGGCGCGGTTTTCGCTCGACATGCTGACGCGCGATCCGCTGGAGATCCCGTGTCTGACGGACAAGTACTGGGTGACTTTTCCGGAGGCAAAGGTCCAAAGACTGACGCGCGCCCTCAACTACGTCCGTCGGCGCGGATCGCCACACCAACTGGCGGCCGTTTCCTCGATGGACGGCGAGTCGCAGCTCAAGGCAGAACTCGGCAACGTCACCCACTCAGTCGCCTATGCCCGCGACTCGCTTGGAATCTACAACTGACTAGGAACTCCGGCTGATGGAGCGGATCGCGGCATGCAGGCCGCCGAATTCGTTGATCACTGTCGTATACAGATTCGGTACGGGCGCCAGCATCACCGCGCCATGCCCACGGAAAGTGCTCACCAGCCCTTCACCCGACATCCAGCTCTTGAACAGCCCCTTGGTGGCCATCTCCACGCGGTACTCAAGCGACGCCGTCCGAGCCACGGCGAAGGATCCATCCACGGTCAACGTCTGTCCCTGGATTTCCAGCCGTTCCACGACGCCAGGCGACCAGTAGATGACCTTTCCCTGCCCCGAGACTTGAGTCTGGAACCAGCCGTCGCCGCCGAACATACCGCAGAATGCCGGGTTGGTCTGCATATCTATGACGATGCCCTGATCGGACGCCACGTAGGAGCCCTTGTCGAGAACCCAAACCTCTCCTGGCCTGATATCGAGGATGTTCAGTTCGCCGAAGGTCGGCTCCAGATAGATTTCGCCCGTGCCCGAATAAACCGGCCTGACAGCCTTTCCCTTCGTCAGGAACGACTTGGCCAGCCCGCCGGGCGACAGGCCCTCGGCGGTCATCTGGATCTGCCCGAACATGTAATGCAGTTGTCCGGCTTCCACAGTCACAGCACTACCCCTCAGCGTGATCTTCGCCAGCCGGTAGGGTTCGCGGTTCAGAATCTCGGTGCGCGGCACAGAAGTGAGACCTGGATTCAGGCAACTGGAATCACAAGAGAGGCTGAGCGCGCCAACTGCTCAGATCGCGGCCGGTGATGCGGCGCGAACACTCGTGTTCGCCTCGTCGCGACTCATCGCGACGCCTGGCCAGGCATCTGCCAGGCGATGGCATCGCGCAACGGCCGCAGATGCCGTATTCTTGAGTGTGGGGCGGGCCGGGAAAACCTGACCAAACGAACTCACGAGGTGTCCCGGTTCAGACCTAAAGCATTGATTTGAAAGAGAGAACTGATGAAGATCCAAGCCAGTGACCGCCTGATCATCGCCCTGGACAGCGCCACTGTCGTAGAGGCGCAGCAGTTGGTGGATAAGTTGGACGGATTGGTTCGGTTTTACAAGGTCGGCCTGGTGATGCAATTGGCCGAGGGGACCGACGTGTTCGTTCGTTCGCTGATTTCCAGCGGCAAGAAGGTCTTCCTCGACTACAAGTACTACGACGTGCCCGAGACGCTGCGGAAGGCGGTCGGGCGGGCTGCAAAGACCGGCGTCTCGTTCCTGACGATCCACGGGTCGGGCCGGTTGATCCGGGCAGCCGTCGAGGCGAAGGGCGACTCGGAACTGAGACTGCTCACGGTTACGGTCCTGACCAGCATGGACTCTATCGACATGCAGGAGATGGGCTACACCAACCACACCCCCGAAGAGTTGGTGCTGTTCCGGACACGGAAGGCGCTCGAAGCAGGCTGCGACGGCGTGATCGCCTCGGGCCGTGAGGCGGAGAAGGTCAAGGCTCTTTCGGGCGGCAAACTGCTGGTGGTGACGCCAGGCATCCGGCCCGAAGGTTATCCGGAAGACGATCAGAAGCGGACGGTGACACCGGGCCAGGCGATTCTGGCCGGTGCAGACTATCTGGTGGTGGGCCGTCCGATCACCGGCGATGCCGCTCCGCGCGCCAGGGCGCAGGAGTTCATCAACGAGATGCAGGCGGCCTTCGACAAGCTCGATGCCGCCGGATCTCAGTAACAGCAGAGTCCAAGTTAGGCGAGTTTCACGCCCGCCACGGGCGCATATTCGATGGCCGCCATGCGGCCGCCATTGGTGATGGAAAGGCGTGCGGCCTCGACCACCAGTTCGTTGAACCGGCTGTTAGCCGGCGTGGCCATGATGCCCCGGCTGTCCCATTGCTCAAGGACGGCACGGCGTTCGTCGAGCGTCCGGTTGACGGATTCGAGTTCGATGGCGCGTTCGACGATGTACTCCACTGAACGGTACCCGTAGCCGACCGGGACAAGTCCGGATCCACCGTGATCGACATACTGGAAGTAATCCGGACTGGGTTCGGCATATTGTGTCGCGCCGTCGCCGGCGGGGCATTCGACGAGGCTATAAGAGACGCCGCGGTAACGGTCGTCGTGATTGAGCCATGCGCCGGTCTGCTTCTCGCCTGAAGAGCAATACATGGTCAGGCCCTGGGTGTTGGAACCCGGCGCCTGATCAGGGAAGCCGAGAGCGTTCTGCACGTTCAGGCAAGCGCCGTTGGACCAGATCACTCGGGCATCGGTCCAAAGGTAGCCCTCTTTGCCATTCGGGAACTTATCCTTGATCCCATAGACGCTGACGGCGGTCGGCAGCAGTCCGGTGATGAAGTGGACCAGATCGACGTAATGGCACCCGATGTAGGTGAAGGCGTCAGTGGCGTCGGTGGTGAACCAGTTCTGGAAGTTTGAATAGCGGTAATACCACTTCTCCAGCAGGTTGGCCGTGCCCAGTTTGAACTCGCCGAACAGCCCGGCGCGATACCTTTGCCGGGCCATATGGCTGCGATCGTCGAAGCGCTTGTGGTACTCGATGGCGACCATCAGCCCTTTCTGGCGCGCTTTGCTCTCGACCTCGTGTGCCTGAGCGGCTTTGAGGACGAGCGGTTTCACGCAGAGGACATTCTGGCCGTTGTCGAGCGCCGACATGACGGCATCGTAATGCAGATGATCGGGCACGCAGACGACGACCAACTGGCCCGGCGGCAATCCGGCCAGGACTTCGGAATAGGGCTCCGTCCGCGGACGGAAACTCTGGCCGGGGAAAGCCGCGTTCAATTTTGGGGCCGAGGCAAGCGCGTCGAGGGCCGAGGCGCGCTGGTCGCAGATCTCGATCGATTCGATGACCCCTTTGCGTTGAAGCTGAAAGAGCGAAGGCAGGATCTGATCGTGGGCGATCATGCCGCCGCCGATCATGGTGACGCGCATTAGGATTTTCCTCCTCTGGCGGCCAGCGCCTCCTCCATGGCTTCGGCGAGCACGGCGCAGCCTTCCCTCACCGCCTCGGCCGTAATCACCAGCGGCGGGTTGATCTTGATCGTGCAACCCTCCGGGCCGACCGGGTTGAACATCAACAGGCCCTTCTCCACTGACCGCCGGACGACGTCCTTGGCGAGCGGTCCGTCCGGTTGTTTGGTGCCGGGCCTGACGCAAGCGAGGCCAGCCACCAATCCCTTGCCATGAACGCATCCGATCACATCGGGGTGTTTGGCCATTAGAGCCTTCAGTTGAGTGTGGAGCACCTCGCCCACGGCGGCGGCGTTCTCGGGCAGTTTCTCGTTGAGGATGATGTCGAGGTTGGCCAGGGCGGCGGCGCAGCAGACCGGGCTTCCGGAATGCGTCGACGAAGCAGTTCCAGGCGCACTGATGTCCATCAAGTCCTTGCGTCCGGCGACGGCGGCGATGGGCAACGACGACGAGATGCCCTTGCCCCATGTGGTCAGGTCAGGGACAACGCCATAGTGCTCATAGCCCCACATCTTGCCGGTGCGGCCAAAGCCGGCCTGGACTTCGTCGAAAACCAGGACCACCTTGTGGGCATCGCACCACTTGCGCAGCATTTGAATATAAGCGGGCGGGGCCAAGGCGGCGGTGCCGCCCTGGTAGGTCTCCATGATGACGCCGCAGACGTCGGCGGCGGCGACACCGGCCTCGGCCAGCTTGCGTTCGAAGAATTCGAAACTGGTGTCCTCGGTCCAGAAGCCGTCGGGGAAGGGCAGTTGCACGAAGCCCGGGTCGAGGTTGCCGATCCAGTCCTTCAGTGCCGGAATGCCGCCAGCCTGCTGTGAACCAAGCGTGCGGCCATGAAATGCCTTCTCGTACGAAACGATGACGTTCTTTTTGCGTCCGCCCACCATCTGGCCGTGGGCGCGGGCCACTTTGATGACGTACTCGACGGCCTCGGAGCCGGTGGTGAGGAGGAAGATTTTCTTAAGCGGCTCGGGCGTAATCGAGGCGAATCGCTCACACAGGTCAGCGCGGATTGCGGTAGGGAAGGCGTACGAGGCCAACAGGTGCTTGTCGACCTGGGCCTTAATGGCGTCGACGATCTCCTGGCGGCCATGGCCGGCGTTGGTGATCAGGACGCCGCTCGAGAAGTCGAGCCAGCAGTTGCCGCTGGCGTCGTACACCTGGAAGCCTTCGGCACGGTCCCAGACCACAAAGGGTTGGCCGCCCATGGCCTTGAGTTCGTTCTCGGCGAGCTTCTCCAGGACAGGAATGGAGGCAGGAGCAGGGAAATCGGTGATGATTCTGCGGTACTTTGTCTCAACGCGCGGCACGGGGCGCGGCTGGAATGCGAGTTCAGGTTCCATTGAGTAGTATTGTCCGGGAATCCAAGCTCCGCCGCAAATGACGAACCCAGCCACCGCCTCGCCCGGGCCGGCGCGCGGTTCTCATTTTCGGCTGCGGTCTAGTTGCCCAGCGAGGCCAGAGCTTCCCTGGCCAGATAGAGTGACAGGTTCCTGTCCGCAGCGAGGATGGCGGACTCGAGAGCCTGGCGAGCGTCATCCGTACGGCCGCAGTGCTGCAGGGCGAGGCCGTAGGCAAGAGACATCGCTCCGGCGCCGGTCACAGCGGCACGGCAGATGCGTGTCCGCAAGACGCTCTGCGATGCATCGCCAAGGTCACGCGCGGCCAGGAATGCGTATACCGAGCCAGCGCCGCGGCGCCCTTGTGCTTGGGTTAGCAATTTGCGGAGCCTGGCTTCGGCATCAGATGTGCGGCCAGCCGTCTTTTCGATCTGAGCGATCAGGAACTGGATACGGGAATCCGCAAGGAGGGGCTCGAACCCATCGTTAGTGAACTCGAGTCCGGCCACTGGCTTGCCTAACTGGGCGACGCCCTGCAAGGCTTGGCCAGCCCGCCCAGACTTGGCCACCGCCAGAGCCTGTTGAAGTTTGACTTCAAGATAGACCTGCCGGACGTTGGTGCCGCCTTCCTCGCGTGGGAAGAAGCGGCCATGGAACAGCTTCTCCGCCTCGTCGAAGCGGCCGGCTTCGGTGAGAGACAGCGCCAGGCTGTAGACCAGCGGGGCGGGCATGGAGGCGGGATCCGGGTATTTCCTGAAGATATCGACCCGTTCGGCCGACGGGCGGCGAAGCAGCGAGAGAGCCTGGTCGAGGCCGCTGTAGAGTTCGGCATTGGCGGGATCAGCGTCGAGCCCTTCGCGCAAGACGGCGGCGGCCTTGGCCGGGTCGTTGGAAACGCGCAAGAGGGTCTGGCCGAGGTTGCGATGCAGAACTGGAATCCGCGGGTTGATGGCGCGTGCTGCCTCCCAACTCTTCAGTGCCTCCTCTGTCAGCCCGACCGACATTTGAAGGAGACCGAGAAGATGATGGGCCGTGGCATCACGCGGGTTGGATTTCAAGGCGGCGCCGAGGACGTCGAAGGCGCCGGGCCGGCTGGGGAAGACGTACAGGGTGGACATGGCCGAGGCGGAGTCGAAATCAGCCTTGCCCGAACCGCCGAGCAACTGGCGGCAGTAGCCGCGATAGTAGGCGATCATGGGATTCGCCTGAGGGCGAACGGCGCCCGGCTCGGCTGTGGCGGCGTCGACATCGGGGTATTGACGATCGAGCAGGGCGAGGGCTTCCTTGACGAAGCCGGCGTCAAGGTACTGGGTCACGATTTCCAGTACACGATCTGGCTCCGCGCCAAGGTGGGCCCACAACGCCGCGTTGGGATTCGATGCCTCAAGACGCAACAGGGAACTGGCCGGATCGGCCGCGGTCCACTTTGCCAACTGTTGACGCGCTTCGTCCTGCCGCCCGAGGCGCTTGAGAAGGGCGACTTCGAGCCAACCGGCGTTGGCCGCTTCCGGCGATTCGTTCAGGGCCACGCGCACTTTGTCCAGCGCTGCTGAGCCGTCGCCCCCACGCGCTGCCATCCGGGCCAACTGCAGTGCCGCTGCCGGGCGGAACGACCGGAAGACGAGCGCGCGCATGAACTGCACTTTCGCCTCGGGGTGCCGCCCAAGCCGGGCGAGCGCAAGACCGAGATAGTAGTGCGTCTCCTCATCGTTGCTCACCTGCTCAAGCGCGGCCGACAGAAGCTCCTCGGCTTCCGTGAATCGCATCAGGTGGACTGCCAGCCGGCCCGCGGCACGCAGCAAATCGAGGCTCTTGGGATAGCGTTTGAGTCCTTCTTGATAGGTGTCCCAGGCGACAAGAAGCCGGCCGTTGAGTTCATGGTCCATGCCAAGTTCGATTAGGTCGCCTTGGGTGCGTTTCTCCGGATTGGGAAAGCGGCGCGCCGTGCGTGGACCGGGCTTCTCCGTCTCCGGCCCATCCATGTCGTATTTGTCTTCGGTGTGCTCAAGATAGGGTTCGCCCGTGGCACCGGTGAGTTTCACCGTGTACACAGGGGCGGGTTTGAGGTCGCGGAAGAGGACCTTGGATGGAGAGAGGTCCACCTTCTCATCGAGAATCACCTGGCCGCCGCTCGTTACCAGAAGCCGCGCGCCCTTCATCTCGTGGGTGACATTCAAGGCGAGGCGGCTCGCGGCACCGCGCTCAATGTTGACCACCGCATGGAGGTTGGCGCGAGAGATGCCGCCGATCTCGCGGATTGAAATCCAATACTCGCTGAAATCAAGCGTCTCCTGAGGCTGGAGAAACGCGTAGGTCTCCTGGTTGCGGAATAGCCCGGCCTGCACTTCGACATAGGCGCTTTCGTTGTCCGACAGCGCCTTGCGCCAATCCAGTCCGTCGGCATCCACGCCCCAGGCCCAGATCTTCTTGGCCGGTAACTGCTCGTGCAGGGAATAGTGGACGACGCCGGCCCTCGTTTTCGGATGATAGACGCCCATGTAAGGTTCGCGGCTGCGGTGCGCGAATTGTGACACCGGACCTTGGGTGTGATTCTTCACGACGCTCAAGTCCAGGCCTGCCTGGTTCACGGGCCATGTGTCGACCTGCGTGAATCCATGGCTGGCGGTGAGGCGCTGCGGGTAGATGATACGCGTGTCGTCCCAGACCTCGGCCGCGGCATTGTTCCACCAATAGAAGCGGTGCCGGATGGGACTGCCGTTGAACAGGCGGACGCGCTGCTCAAGGACGGTGCTGCCGGGCCGCAGGATCAATTCGACGCGCCATCGCATGCCGTAAACGCGGTCCGTGTTTCCGACCCAGACCGAGGCGCTGCCGTCGGGATGAGAGACTGTGGCAAAGTCCACGGGCGACATCGAAACCCAGTTGTGGCTGACCGGGAAATTGAATTCGATGCCAAACGCCGCCCAAGCGCCGCGATAGCCGATGAGGGCCTTCTTGATGGACGGGTTGGCGTAGAACATTTCAACGCCGTTTGTTTTGTCGGTGCAACTGTAAAGGTGCCCGCCGATGTCGGGCAGCACCGAACATTTCAGGTACTCGTTCTCGATGAAGAGCGCCCGCCACGGCTGATTCACACGTTTGGCGGTCATCTGGTTGCGGAGCGTGTAGGGGTAGTTGAAACGGGTCGTTTCGAAGGCGTCAAAGGGTGGATTGACATTAGCGGCGCCCTCCTGGTAGGTGGGCAGCGTCATCACGCCCTGCCAGGTCTTCACCGGTTCGGCGCTCTGCGCCAGTAAGGGCAGTAATGCCAGAGATCCCATGGTTAGCCTCATCGCTTGTCGCCTCGTCCAGCAGGAGTCAAAGGAAATCCCAGGATAGCCCTTCATCTCGGCGATTTCGAGCCCCACCACATTGCTGCCAGGCGGGTGGCGGTGAATAATGGGAGTCGCTTCACGTCTAGCAGAGGAACCGCATTGGAACAGAATACCGGCTCACCAGTTCAGCCCATGGCCGCGATGATGCCCGGGCCCGGTAGCCGCGTTCTCTCCATCGACATCTTTCGCGGCCTCACCATGCTTGTGATGATCTTCGTCAACGACCTGGCCGGGGTGAAGGGTTTGCCGTGGTGGAACTACCACTTGCCGCGCGGCATCGACGGGATGACTTATGTCGACATGGTCTTTCCCGCGTTCCTGTTTATTGTCGGCATGTCGGTCCCGCTGGCTATCGAGCGGCGTTTGGAGAAAAACCCATCACAACTCAGTCTTTGGAAACACATTCTTCTGCGATTCGCGGCACTGGCGGTGCTTGGCATTTTCCTGGCCAATTGAGGTGGCATTGACGAGCAGCTAACGGGTGTCAGCAAACGGGCATGGAGCCTGACTGGCCTGTTCGGCGCGATTCTGCTCTGGAGCCTGTACCCGCGCACGTCCGGCTGGCAGAAACTGTTCACCGGGCTGCGTGTTGCTGGCTTCGTGATGTTGTTCGCGATGCTGGCCATCTACAGGCGCACGGGGCCGGATGGCCAACCGGCATGGCTGAGCTTTGGCTATTGGGAGATTCTCGGCTTGATCGCCAAAGCCTACGTCGGTGTTTGCATCCTCTATGTTCCGCTGCGGAAGTGGAAATGGGGACCACCCGTGCTGCTCGCCGCGCTGTGCGCGCTGAATGTCGCGTCGCGAGCCGGCCTGACTCCGTGGCTCAGGGGCCTGCCGTTCTGGATCTGGCCGTTTGGCCGGGGCGATCTGGCGTCCATCACCATGGCGGGCATCGTGGCGTCCCAGATCTTCCTCGGCGGGGCTTTCGCCAAATCAATTCGCCAGAAGGCCGTATGGGCAATCACCTATTCGGGCGTTCTGTTTGTCGCCGGGTGGGCGTTGATCGGCTTTGGCGTCTCAAAACTCGGCGCAACGCCAACCTGGTGTCTGTGGTGCTCGGCGAGCAGCGTGATTCTCTTCCTGGCTCTGTTCTGGCTGGTGGATATCCACGGAATCTCGGCCTGGGCGAGCTTTGCCGAACCTGCGGGCGAAAACACGCTACTCACATATCTACTGCCCGGCGTCTATTTCGCCGCCTTCGGCACGTTCAACCTCGGCCTCTGGACCAAGTACGGCTGGCCGGGCGCGGCGCAGTCGCTCATCTTCGCGGCGGTCATGCTCGGCGCTGTCACTGTGCTCACACGGTACCGGATCCGCATGCAACTTTGAACGATGACTCGGTTGCGGCAGACGCCGTGGCCGGAACTTGCTAATCTGAATCCCAGCCCGAATGATGGCCGGGCATCGTCCCGCTTTGGCTGCCGCGAGCTCTGTTGTTTGGCGTGAGCGGCATTCGATCCAGTCCAGCGGGCGCCGGGAGACGGACAACCATCCTGGGGAAGGGAACAGAGGGGGAGTCGGCCATGCTGCTTACACGCTGCCTATTTCTCTCAATCGTCGCGTTGGCGCCCGATGTCAGGGCGCAGGCGCAACCGGAGTATGACCTACTGCTAAAGGGCGGCCACGTCATTGACGCGAAAAACCGCATCAGCGCCGTTCGCGACGTGGCCATCAAGGACGGCAAGGTCGCCACCGTTGCGGCGGACATCCCAATCGCCTCGGCGTTGAAGGCCATAAACGTGGCGGGACTCTACGTCACGCCCGGGATTATCGACATCCACGTCCATTGCTACACCGGCACCGGAGAGCGCGGTTCCTATGCCGGCGACCTCAGCGTCTATCCCGATGGCTTCACCTTTCGCAATGGTGTGACCACCGTGGCCGATGCAGGCGGGGCGGGTTGGCGCAACTTCGAGGACTTCCTTGACCGCGTCATCAACCGGTCCCGCACCCGGGTTCTGGCCTTCATCAACATCGTCGGCAACGGCATGCGAGGCGGCAAATTCGAGCAGAACCTCAAAGACATGGGGGCCAAACCCACCGCCGAGATGGCGCTCAAGCACAAGGACGTCATCGTCGGGGTGAAATCGGCCCACTACACCGGACCAGAGATGGCGCCGTTCATCCGCGCCGTCGAAGCGGCCCAAACCGCCGGGATCAAAGTCATGGTGGACTACGGATCCAATAGGCCGGAGCGCCCGCTCTACGACCTGCTGACCAAGGTCCTGCGGCCGGGCGACATCTACACCCACTGCTTCTCCGGCCTGCGCGGTGAGCAGGAAGGCGACACCGGCGGTCCGGGCAAGGCGCTCATTGATGGTCGCAAACGCGGCGTCATCTTCGATGTAGGCCATGGTGGTGGCAGCTTCGCCTGGCGCGTGGCCGTGCCCATCGTCAAGGCCGGATTCGTGCCGGACTCGATCTCAACAGACCTCCACGTCTCGAGCATGAACTCCGGCATGAAGGACATGCTCAACGTGATGGACAAGTTCCTGGCCATGGGACTTTCCGTTGATGACGTCATCGCCCGCTCCACCTGGAATCCAGCCAGGGAGATCCAGCGCGAGGATCTGGGCCATCTCTCGGTGGGCGCTCCCGCCGATGTTGCAGTGTTGAAACTCGAAAAGGGTTCGTTCGGATTCGTGGACATGCACGGCGCGCGCATGGACGGCACGATGAAACTCATCGCCGAGATGACCGTGCGCGGCGGCAAGATCGTTTGGGACCTGAACGGCCTGTCGCGCGAGCGTTGGGACAAGTTGCCCGCTGGATATGGCCCACAAGGCGATCCGCTTTGGGACGCCTATGGCCGGGGCGGGCGGCGCAGGCCAGCCACGAAACAGTAGGGGGAAGGAGATCGAGCCATGTTGCTGAACAGTTGGAAACAGTCGCGGCGGAGCATATTCCACGCCGCATCCATCGCCGCCGCTGCAAAGGCTTTCGGGCTGAAGGCACTGGCCGCGCCTCTTGAACTCACCGCGCGGTTGTACGAATCCATCGGCGTGAAGCCGGTGATTAACTCGCGCGGCACCTTTACCATCATCACTGGTTCGCAAACGCTGCCTGAAGTCAAGAAGGCAATGGACGAGGCCTCGCGCCACTTCGTGGACATGGACGAACTGATGAACGGCGTCGGCGCGCGGTTGTCCGAACTGTCGGGCGCTGAATGGGGTATTGTCACATCCGGTTGCTGTGCCGCCATTTCCCATTGCACCTGCGCGGCAATCGCGGGCAACAACCCCGAGCGGATGCAGCAACTGCCCGACCTCACCGGCCTGAAAAACGAGGTCATCATCCCGTCCTACTCGCGCAACGTCTATGACCACGCCGTACGGATGGTGGGTGCCAGGATCGTCGAGGTGAAGGAGCCGGCTGAACTCGAACAGGCATTCACGCCGCGCACTGCTATGGTCTATATCCTCGGCGGCCCTGGAGACGACGGTCCGTTGGGCACGCGCGTCATCGCCCCCATTGCCAAACGCCATGGCGTGCCGGTCCTGGTCGATGCCGCGGCCGAGATCCTGACCCTGAAGCCCAACGTCCACCTTGAACGCGGTGCGACTGCGGTGGCCTACAGCGGCGGCAAGTGTATTCGTGGCCCGCAGGCCGGTGGTCTCGTCTTCGGCGAGAAGGAATGGCTCCAGGCAGCCTGGCTGAATAGTGCCCCCCATCACGCCTTCGGCCGCGCCATGAAGGCAGGTAAGGAAGAGATCATGGGCATGTTGGCCGCGGTCGAACAGTGGGTAAAGCGCGATCACCAGACCGAATGGAAAGAGTGGGAAGCGCGACTGGAACTCATCGCCGCCAGCGTCCAGAGAGTCGCCGGAGTCACGGCCAGGATCACTCAGCCCAGTGCCGACCTGTCCAATCGTTCGCCGCGCCTCACTATCTCCTGGGATGCTACCCGAATCAACATCACTGGCCCGGAAATGGCCAAAGTGCTGCGTGACGGCGAACCGCGTATCATCGTCGCCGGCTCGTCGGGCTCACGGCCGGAACGCATGCAAAGCTCAGTGTGGATCATCCCTTATCAAATGATGCCGGGCGAGGAGAAATCCGTCGCGGATCGCATTCGCGCATTGCTATCCAGTCCTCCGGCGCCGCTGGCGCCGGAACCCGCGCCGGCCCCGCCCGCAACCTCGCTCGCCGGACAGTGGGACCTAAATCTCGACTTCGGCCGCGGCTCCGCCGTCCACACGCTCTTCTTCGAACAGGACGGCTCGAAGCTAGCAGGCACGCATCGTGGCGAATTCTTCTCAGGCGATTTGAATGGTTCGATAAACGGAAGGGCAGCGAGCTTCCGCAGTTCGCATCGCGTCCATGGCACACGCCTGAGCTACGAGTTCACGGCCACGCTCGACGGCGGCAAACTCACCGGCAGCGTCTTCATGGGCGAATACGGCACTGCCCCGTTCACTGCCGAACGCCACAAGTACCAGCAGATGGGCCGCCGCCAGGGCTAACCGGCAGAACTGCGCAATCGCCTGATCCCTCGGCCTACGCCCCATGGCCAGCCGCGCAGCCATACAATCGAAGTTCGTCTGATCGAGGGAGTCATGAAAAAGGTATTCGTGCTTTGTTTGACCGTCACGGCGGCGCTCCTCGGCGCTGGCCTGGAACCCTACGGCCTCGAATGTGAAGCCCGCCACAATCCGGTAGGCGTCGACGCCGCAGGCCCGCGCCTGAGCTGGAAACTGAAATCGGACCAGCAAAACCAGAAGCAGTCCGCCTATCAGATCCTCGTGGCCCCCTCGCCCGAGGGACTTGCCGCCAACTCCGGCGGTCTCTGGGATTCCGGCCGCGTCTCCGGCGACCAGTCCATCTGGGTCGAATACAAGGGCGCCGTGCTCAAGTCATTTGGCCGCTACTACTGGAAGGTCCGCGTGTGGGACGCTTCCGGCCAACCTTCCGCCTGGAGCCAACCGGCCGAATGGACCATGGCTGTCCTTGATCCCTCCGCCTGGAAAGCCCGTTGGATTTCGCACCCCGACTCGAGCCTTCGCTCCGGCCCGTTGCCGCTTTTCCGCAAGGAGATCGTCCTGGACCGCCCAGTCCGCCGCGCCCTCGCTCTGGTCTCCGGCGCAGGTTTTCATGAACTCCGCATCAACGGCGTCAAGGCCGGCGACCATGTCCTCGCCCCGGCCTGGACCAATTACCGCGCCACTATCTTCTACG
>Ga0116170_10001901_pt1 | contig 20684 bp, 18 predicted proteins | sample AD_JPNHW1_MetaG_FD_89797 | JGI IMG/M metagenome (GOLD analysis project Ga0116170, IMG submission 89797) | Active sludge microbial communities of municipal wastewater-treating anaerobic digesters from Japan - AD_JPNHW1_MetaG | ecosystem: Engineered > Bioreactor > Anaerobic > Digestate | place...
ACCCGGAACCATTCCACACGGTACCGGCCCGACGCGGCGCCCGGTTGTTAACCTTTTGCTAACCTTATGATAATCAAAATGTAACAATAACATTTCTATATTTGAAATTCTCAAACGAATTAACCTATAATAAATATAAGTTATTCACCCACTTTCATTTAAATCAAATCACATGAAAAAAATTCTACCGGTTTTGGCTGTGCTCTTCATGAGCCTCCTCGCATTCCAGGTCATGGCACAGACCTATGTCCCGATAACCATTTCATCGGGATTCAACCAGGATATTATCGCAAACGGCAATTCCAGCGCCGATGCATCGACCTCGACCTATTTTGATCACCCCGACAGCAGGGGTGTCTATTACACGCAGGATTTCTATCCCGGCCATTCCGTTCCCTGCGGGGGGCTTCCGAACAGCGGGGTCATCAACAGCGTTTCCACTACGGGCGTCAATTACCAATTGGCAAATTATTCCGGGAACAATACACTCCTGTTGGTCGCTTACCACGACAATGGAACGTTAACATTTGCTACACCGGGATGCTATGAAAAGCTCTCAATATGCGCGGCGAGCGCTGTTGCCACTGCAGGGTCCGTAGATTTCAGGGCACGGATAAATTTCAGTGACGGAAGCTCATCAGACTACAACTTCAACGTTCCCGATTGGTTTGCCTCAGGCAGCTATTGCATCCAGGGGGTTGGAAGAACCTACCGTTCCGGAAGTACGTACTGTTCAACCGGTGAATTTGACGGTTGTTCGAGTTCAGGCAGTTATATTTGTACGGAATCCTCCCCCCCATGTTGTAATTACGCAAGGATGTTCGATTGCATTATCACCCTCTCGTCGACCGATAAGCTGAAAGTCATCAACAGCGTAAACTGTCAGAAAATGGATGCCACTGAACAGAAGTGCGGAATCTTTGCAATTTGCGGTCTTACGGCCACCGGCGGCCCCCTGGCGGTGATCGCCGACGCGGCCACAAGCATCGGCACCTTCAACTTCGACGCCAACTGGCATCCCGCTCCCTCCGATCCCAACCCCCCTACCTCTTACCGCCTCGATGTTTCCACAGATCCCGGCTTCGGTTCCTTTGTCACGGGTTATAACAACCTCAATGTCGGTTCTGTCGTTACATTGCCGGTTACAGGTCTCAGCGCTTTAACAACCTACTATTACCGGGTTCGTGGCGTGAATGCAAGCGGTGTCGGACCGAGTTCCAACGTGATCACAGTAACCACGCTCAACAACGTGCCACGGGCTATCATTGCCGATCCCGCCACCAATGTTTTGGGAACTACCTTCGATGCCAACTGGCATCCCGATCCCACCGATCCCTACCCGCCTACCTCTTACCGCCTCGATGTTGCAACCACATCGACCTTCAATGCGGGGACCTTTGTCACAGGATATAACGACCTGAATGTCGGTTCGGCTGTCACCTGGCCGGTAACCGGTTTGAACGTCTCCTCGACCTATTTTTACCGGGTCAGGGGTGTGAACGTTTACGGAACCGGTCCGAGCTCCAACGTCATAACCGTGAATACCACCGACGGGCTGCCCCCGGCGCCGGTTGCCACCCCCGCCACCGCGGTGATCCAGATCAAGTTCTGGGCCCACTGGAATGCCGGCACACCGACCCCGTCGGAAGCGGTCGATTGCTACTATCTCGACGTTGCCACCACCCCGACCTTTGATCCGGGGACTTTCGTGGGCATCTACAACAACCTGAACGTCGGGCTCAACACCATGTGCCTGATAACCGGAACCACCCCGGGAACGACTTATTATTACCGGGTTCGCGCCCACAACCAATGGGGACTGAGCATCGACTCCAACGTCATTACCGTGATCACCGTTCCCTCCAACATTCCCACCCTCTCCGAGTGGGGACTGATCATCCTCGGATTGGTCCTGCTGGGAGCCGGAACGCTCTACATCACGAGGTGGCATTCATAACCTGCTTAAGGTAACAAACCATTACGACTAAATGTGAACATGCAACTGAACAGAATCGGTTGCATGTTTGCGTTTTAAACTAACTGATAAAAGATTATTTTTACCGATAAATTGCGACTTCGTGAAAGGAACTCCGATAAAGAAAAAAACCACCAACCAAAAACAGATCAAATCCGGAACCGACGGCCGTTTTAAAAGCCAATGGAAACAGAAAAAGCCGGTCATTTTATTCATTCTGGGTTTTGCAGTTCTGATGGTCCTGTTTTACCTATTGTGGTTCTCCGATTTTTATACCAGGCAGATTCAACCCCATATTGTGCACCTGAATGCGGTCATTTCAAATGCCGTACTCCGCTTTTTCGGTTTTAATACCGTGGTCAGCGGCAGCACCGTCGAGTCGGACCTCTTTTCGGTCAATATTTTAAAGGGATGCGACGCGGTGGAGGCCATTGCCCTGCTATCGGCCGCCCTGCTATCGTTCCCCGCTAAATGGAAACAAAAACTGGCAGGTTTTTTAACCGGAGCGGCCATTTTGTTTGTCCTCAACCTGGTGCGGATCATTTCCTTGTTTATCACGGGCGTAAATGCTCCATCGATTTTCGAGTTGATGCATGTCGAGGTCTGGCAGTTTATATTCATTCTGGTTGCAGTCGGCATCTGGATTTTCTGGATAAGATGGTGTAAAAAGAGTGTTCCCCATGTTTAAGACGAAAACCCTCTGGATGTTTTTGCTAAAGGCAGTCATCCTGTACGGATTGCTGGCGCTTCCGCTGCCGTTTTACAACGAAATGTACGGAGCTTTCTACCGCTCGATGGCTACCACCTTTTTTGAAAAGTTCGGCGATGGCGGCCTCGTGAAATTTGAAAAGCAAGAGGGAGTCTTTACCACCCGGATCGTCATCCTGAACACCAAAAAAGCCCGTGCCGACGGCGCCCTGTATGGCGGCTCATGCGAAATCAATCCGCGGTATTACGGTTATGTCCCGACGATCCTGCTGATATCGCTGATCATTGCCTCGCCCGTACCCCGGAAAAGAAAGCTGGTCGCCCTGTTGGTCGGACTGATCCTGCTCTATGCCCTGATCCTCTTCAAGCAATGGATCATCCTCCTGACCCTGTGCGACCAGGGAGGGGCCGATCTGGGCCTCATGACCTTTAATTCATTTCAGTTGAAATTGCTGCGGATCACGAGCAATATCCTCTATAAATCGGTCAGCCCCGTGATGTATTTCACCGTGGCGATCTGGCTCCTGGTGACCTTCAGGATGGATGATCTCAGATCGGTCAATGAAACGATCCGCTCCGCCAAAAAATGAAACCGGCCTGCAAATTGTTATTCCTTGCATTTTTCCTGATGCCGTTCATTCATTCAGCGCAGGTTCCCGAGGTCGACATGGTATTTGTCAAGGGAGGAACGTTCAGGATGGGTTGCACACAATGGGCCCGTGATGAACAACCGGTTCATGAAGTTCTGTTGGATGATTATTATATCGGCCGGTTTGAAGTTACCCAGGCGCAATGGTATATGGTGATGAGCGGGGATACCAACAAATGTTATTTTCAGGGCTGCGATGATTGCCCGGTTGAAAGGGTGTCATGGTACAATGTACAGGATTTCATCAGCAGGCTTAATGAGTTGACAAATCTGAATTACAGGCTTCCAACCGAAGCCGAATGGGAGTACGCAGCCAGGGGTGGTGTCCGATCGAAGAAGTTCAAATACAGCGGGAGTAACAATGATATTGCCGTAGCCTGGAAAGTGGGCCGTTCCGACCTGCGTACGCATCCGGTAGGGCAGAAAGCGCCCAATGAACTTGGGATTTACGACATGACCGGAAACGTCTTCGAATGGTGCTCCGACTGGTACGCTGCAGGCTGGTATGGAGTTTCAGGGAAAGAAAATCCAACCGGTCCTGCAGAGGGTACTTTCAAGGTCATGAGAGGAGGCTGCTGGTTCTATGATTCAGCAGGTCTGCGTAATACCGACAGGGAGTGTGCAAATCCGGACTACAGGTACGGTTACATTGGATTCCGGCTTTGCAGGACTGCTTCAAAATAGTTTCCTTCAGGTTTATTTCCTGTGAAGTCAACGGAGGAGGCAGCGGTAATCATAATCGTTATAATCATTATTGTTTGGGGTATAGCGTCAAATATCGAAAATAAGGATGGTGTTAAAAATGAATTCCCAGCTGAACGCTATAACGGAATCCGAACTTCCATGTTGATTTGTACCCGATAAACTGCAGATTCTCACCACCCAACAAGGCGCCAAGCAATGGAAACTGTTCTTCCACGGCTTCAACCAGGTCTTTGTCAATCTGTTCAACCAGCTCAGGATCCAGTCCACCTGAAATGCCAAGTTGTCCGGAATAAAAACTGTAAGCAGGACCCAGCAGCAGCAAATCGACCGAGAAACGTTTCCAGAAAATGAACTGGTACCCCAGGTTAATGCCCAGGTTTACCACATTCAGCTTCCCGAAAATAGTACCGTCATTCAGAAGCGCTGTTTTATTCAGATCCAGGTGATTTTCGAATTTAAAGCCATAGTAGGACACGAATGCGCCGGCATAGAGTCCATCCGGTGCCGGGCGATTATTCCTTGGGGAAAGATAATACCGGTAATCGAGTGCAAGGTTGACCCCGTATTTTTCTTTGGGAGAAAAGACGACAATTTGATTCAGTTTATCCAGAAACTTCAACCTGGGTAACAGGAGATAGCCAACCTGGATCCCCACGGATTGATTCCGGGTGATCAGCCGTTCATAACTCAGGGTGATATTCCGGACCTCGGAAAAAAGCAACATGGGCGTTGGATTGAACCTGATCACATTCCAGTGCCATGGTTCCATGATAACAGGTTTTTTCCTTTGGACCCGGATGTCGGCCGAATCCTTTGCCTGAACAGCAGAATCAGGAACCGGAGCCAGAGTGACGGTGGCTCCCATCAACCGTGTGTTGCTGAAAGTCAGCAATACCAATCCCATCAGGACAAGCCATTTTCTTTTTTCCATGGTTAATCAATTAGGGCGTCAAAGGTAATTTAAAAGCAGGAATCCGGCTGATATCCGGAATTCGGGGGAAGAAAATGAGAAACGTGTAAAATTGAAATTAATGCTTAGTTGTCTTTGCAAAAATCAAAAAACGGCTTATTGTTATTGAAATGTTTTACCATTGTTGTACCAAAAATAAAAACGGCTGACGATCTATAGACTATCAGCCGTTTGTGTTGTAAAAAGTAGCCCCGATAGGAATCGAACCTATATTTAAAGTTTAGGAAACTTCCGTTCTATCCATTGAACTACAGGGCCGAAACAATTGACAATTGATAATGGACAATTGACAATGGACAATTGAAAACGATGAAGTCTTACAGGTGTCCATTCTTTTGGTTCGGGATGCAAAGGTAAGGAATTATTTAATATCGGCGCCGTTTACGGCTCCTTCGGCGGGGGAGACGAAAAAGAGCGTTCCGTCGGGATTTTCGGCCATCAGGATCATCCCCTGCGAATCGATACCCCTGAGTTTCCGGGGCGCCAGGTTAACCAGTACCGACACCCGCTTACCGATCACCTCCTCCGGGGTGAAATAACCTGCAATGCCGCTTACAACCGTCCGGGTATCCAGTCCGGTGTCGATGGTCAGCTTCAGCAATTTGTCGGTTTTAGCCACCTTCTCTGCCGTGAGGATGGTCCCCGCCCGGATATCCATCTTCATAAAATCTTCGTAAACGATTTCGCCGAGGGCCGGTTTCACAGGCGCCTTTGCCTGCAGTGCCTCATTGGCCTTTTTGGTTGCAAGCAGTTTCTGAACCTGCGCTTCGATCGGCCCGTCCTCGATTTTCTCAAATAACAGTTCCGGCGTCCGGAGATCGTGTCCCGGAGTAAGCCAATCGAGCCGTCCGGCATCCTTCCAGGTGTACCGGGGCAGGTTCAGCATGGTCCGGATCCTGGCTGCGGTGAAGGGCAGAAAAGGCTCCATGACGATGGCAAGCTGGGCACAGATCTGCAGGGAGATGTTCAGCACGGTTCCCACCCGCTCCGGATCCGTTGAAAATACTTTCCAGGGCTCATTATCGGTCAGATATTTGTTGCCGAGCCGGGCCAGGTTCATCATCTCCGAAAGGGCTTCACGGAACCGGTAAGCCTCCAGGCTTGCCGCTATTCTTTCCGGGAACGCGGCCATCTTCGAAAGGGTACCGGCGTCGCTGAAATCCGCTTCTTCCACTGCCACCCCGACGGGGTGGGGGGACCCTGTCGGGGGCCCTTCTTGTTGTGCCGGCACCTTGCCACCGAAATACTTGTGGGTCAGCACCAGGGTGCGGTTCACGAAATTGCCAAGAATGGCCACCAGTTCGCTGTTATTCTTCGACTGGAAATCCTTCCAGGTAAAGTCGTTGTCCTTCGTTTCAGGAGCATTGGAGGTGAGCACATAACGCAGCACATCCTGTTTCCCGGGAAATGCTTCCAGGTATTCATGGAGCCAAACAGCCCAGTTGCGGGAGGTTGAGATCTTGTCGCCCTCCAGATTCAGAAATTCATTGGCAGGAACGTTGTCGGGAAGGATAAAGGTTCCCTCGGCCTTCAACATCGCCGGGAAGATGATGCAATGAAACACGATGTTGTCTTTCCCGATGAAGTGAACCAGCTTGGTTTCCGGGTCTTTCCAGTATTTTTCCCATTCGGGGGTCAACTCCCGGGTTGCGGAAATGTACCCGATGGGCGCATCAAACCAAACATACAACACCTTTCCCTCCGTTCCCTCCACCGGGACCTTCACACCCCAGTCGAGATCGCGGGTAACGGCCCGGGGTTGCAGTCCCTGTTCGATCCACGATTTACACTGCCCGTAAACATTGGTTTTCCAGTCATTTTTATGTCCTTCGAGGATCCATTCACGCAACCAGGGTTCGTACTGGTCGAGTGGCAGGAACCAGTGCCGGGTTTCACGAAGCACCGGCTTGTTGCCGCTCAGCACCGATTTGGGTTTGATGAGATCGGTTGCATTGAGCGAGGTGCCGCATTTTTCGCACTGATCGCCGTAAGCCTTGTCGTACCCGCAGTGCGGACAGGTTCCGGTTATGTACCGGTCGGCCAGAAAATGACCCGTCGCTTCATCATAGTACTGCTCCGATACCTTCTCGACGAACTGTCCGGCATCGTACATCTTCCGGAAAAAGGCGGAGGCCGTTTCGTGATGGATCTGGTTGGAAGTCCGGGAGTAAATGTCGAACGAGATCCCGAATTCCTCAAACGATTTTTTAATGATCCCGTGGTAGCGGTCGACAATATCCTGCGGCGTGACTCCCTGTTGCAAAGCCTTGATGGTAATGGGAACCCCGTGTTCGTCGGAACCGCCGATAAAGACCACATCAGCCCCGCACATCCGGAGGTATCTCACATAAATATCTGCCGGAACATAAACGCCGGCAAGATGTCCGATATGAATGGGGCCATTCGCGTAAGGCAGGGCCGAAGTTACCGTGTAACGTTTGTAATGGGTGTTGTTGCTCATGGTACAAAGGGTAATGATTTTTTAAGAGGTGCAAAGATACAAGGAAACAATCTTACCGTTGCATGAAATTAGTGGAAGAGCGCAGGATAATGAATCATTAAAGCCAGGGAAAATCCGGGGCACACCGTGAAGCGCGTTCATAATTGATGAATGACTTTAAGTCTGTTTCGGATAACAAAGCCAGGGTGAGAAAAATGTGTAATTTTGAAAAATACTCCCTGTGCATGATACGACTCAATATACGAACCCAAACCAAATCAATAACCAACATTTAATCCTATGAAAATATTACAGAGATCAGCCATCATGCTCTTTTTGGCAGTTGTTTTCCTTCAGGGCTGTAAAAAGGATGAGACCGTTTACGAACCTGCCGGAAACAATATGGCATCATTGAAACACAGGTATAACCTGGCAGTTATTGATGCAAAGACCGTACAACCTTATGAGATTTTTCATAGTCTGGTCCCTGTAGTCAACTACGGCGACAGCATGGCCGGACAGGGTAACCTGGTCTGGTCGACCGATTCGGCGGGCCGGCAGCGGGTACTGGTGATCTCCTGGATGAGACAAGGCAACCTGCAATACTGGCCGGAGGGAAAGACGTTTAAAACCAGCAACGTACAGGCTTATATGAGCTGGGTCACCACTTCGCCGGAGATGCTCGACTTTCTGAAAAAACAGAACCTGGCCGACAGCGCTGCCCTTCACTTACGGATCGCCCAGGTACTGGGCATGCCGCCTGATACAAAGAACGACTATTTTGTCGAATTCTGGGTTTACCCGGAAAATCTGTTCCGTCCGACTCCCGATCCCGAAATCACCGACCAGGAAGCGGAGCTCTATTTCCCGGCAACCGCGAGTGAGAAGCACCGCAAATGGTTTTTGAATGAGATGACCGCAAAGTATGATACCAATACCACCAGCGCCTTTCCGTGGACCCGGCTGGGATATACCTACGACTGGGCCAACCCGTCGTATCCCGTCGGGCTGAGCGAGTTTGTTGTCGATACCTCCTCGGTGGTCACGGTGAAAAAGGCCTATTCATCGGCACAGTATTACCAGATGAGCCTTACCATGAAGAAGTAAGGGACCATTTGTGGATGGACCTGTTCCATCAGGAACGGATTATTCGACCGCCTGTTGGTTAAGTATTTCACAAATTACCCCGGCCGGGAATGGAATTTTCCATACCCTTTTCGAAATATTCTTGTCAATGAATCAATTATCATGATATTCGATAGCTCCGAATTTGAACATAAGCTGGCCCGGCTGAAGGAGCGGGAGAAGGAGTTGAAATGCCTTTACAAGGTCAACGAGATCATCCGTGAAAATTTGCCTGTTGATGAATTCCTGATGGAGATCGTGAAGCGTATCTGGGGCGGATGGCAGTACCCGGTACAGGTAAGGGTGAAAATTCAATTTGAAGAACGGATCTATAAAGAGCCCGGATGGGAGGAGACCGACTGGAGGCAGTCGGCCGACATCATCATCGATGATAAAGTATTCGGGAAGATTGAGGTTTTCTACATGCAGCTCAAACCCCGGGCGTCGGCCAATCCATTCCTGCCGGATGAACAGAAGTTGCTGAATACCATCGCGGCACACATCAGCGCCTATATTTTCAACAGGAAGCTCCTGCAGACGGTTGAAACACTCGAACGTGAAAACCCGGAACCGGCGAATCACGATAGGGACGCTTCCGGACTGTTGCCGGTGCAACCCGACATTCACTGGATCTGGCGGAAAGAGATGGTTCAAAAGATAGGAGAGAAGCTCGATTGCGATCATTTTGGCGTTGAAGCGATGTATCTGATTGGCAGCACGAAGAATGCCACTTCAGGACCGGCCAGCGATATCGATGTGTTGATTCACTTCAGAGGCAATGCGCAGCAGCGAAGGGAACTGACGGCCTGGTTCCGGGGATGGAGCTTATGCCTTTCGGAACTCAATTACATGAAAACAGGATATCCTTCTGACGGTCTGATCGATCTGCATATTGTCACCGATCGCGATATCGAAAACAGGGACAGCTTTGCCTCCATGATCGGGGCTGTAACTGATGGCGCCCGACTGATCCGCAAACGGACTCCCTGAACAGGGGAACAGATAAGGGATTCGGTTATGGCATATGTTCCGGAAGGGTCGAATGATGGTAGCGCCTCTCAATACTGGATTCCTTCGATGATCCGATTGATGCGTGGAAGGCGAAGAAAAACCCATCCAGGGCTCCGGTGATGATAACCGGTTGCAGTGTGAAAGTCGCCCCTGGCTGCCTCGGTCTCAGAGAATGATCCGGGCTGCTTCGGCCGGATTTTCAAGGGAAATAGTGACAAGACTCAACCCTTTCTGATCTGTTGCCGCGTTGATGGCAATGGTATCGCCAATCTTTTCGAGCCAGTTACCGGTAATCCGGGTTGATTCGTGCACATGTCCATGCAGGGTCAGCATCGGTGTTCTTTCTTCGATAAACCTTTTGATGGCAATGCTCCCGATGTGAACATCGAGCGGTACATGCTCCACGGTCACCCCGTCGAGGGCTGCCCGGTCCAGGCTGGTTTGATAGGGCGGGGAGTGGAACAGAAAGATTGCACGGGAAAGATCATCCTGACCCGTGAGTGCCCCGAGATCTTTTTGAATCGTGCAATATTCCAGATCTTCGCCGGTATCTGCAGTCCGGATTCCTTCGGCAGGAGGGATGCATCCGGGATCAACAAAGCGGGAAACGTCATAACGTTCCCAGTCCTTTAACCTGAATGGTGTAGGGGGAACGCAGGCATAGCCGTAAACGGTGAATGTTCCGAAAACCGATTTCCGGTTGTGCATATAGCGCCAGAGTCCTTCTCTTTCACCCCGGAACAGATACTCTTCTTCGCTCCGCGGGTCGTCGTTTCCCATGATGATAAAGACGGCAGGGTAGCGGTCGTTCATCTCCGCTCTCAGCGCCCTGAAAGCAGGGAGAAGGTAATCGTCAAAGAAATCCTCGCCGGAGGTAAGGCGGGCGAAGTGAGGTGTGAGATCACCGCCGATGAAAACCGCCGGTGGTTCATCCTCTAGCACCCTGGCAAACAGATCCCTGTACCGGTCTTTTTTACCGTGAAGGTCGGTGATGAAAAAGGCACGATTCGCCGGCATGGATTTGATTTTTGCAGGAAAGGTAGGGAAAAAATAAAAATTGAAAATTGAAAATTGAAAACGAAGAGTTAAAACTCACTCATTCAATCAATCACTCATTCAATATATTTCGCGTCACGAATTTTCAGGTCAAGGATCTCATCCGGTTATTAGACCACCGCATTCCGGTTTAATCCCGGCGAGAACTCCCGGAACTGATCAGGAGAAAAAGTGATTCGGGGAATTCGGAATATTTCTGTAAGTTTGACGCGTGATTCAGCCCCCGTACCTGAAGAAAGGCGATAAAGTAGGTATTGTGTCGCCGGCGCGGTGTATCTCCTTCGAGGAGGTTCATCCGGCAATCAGGCTTTTGCAGCGGTTTGACCTGGAGGTAGTACTTGGAACGCACGTTTTCAGCCGCGATCACCAGCTTGCCGGAACCGACCTGCAGCGAATCCACGACCTCCAGCAGATGCTCGACGATCCGCAGATCAGGGCAATCCTTTGTTCCCGGGGAGGTTATGGCATGGTGCGCATCATCGACCGGCTTGATTTTACCCGTTTCTGTCAAAATCCCAAATGGATCATCGGATTCAGCGATATTACCGTTCTTCATTCCCATATTCACCAGCGGTTCGGAATCGAGACCCTGCACGCCGTCATGCCGGTGAACATCAAATCGGACAAGCCCGATGAATCGGTCCAGACCATGCTAAACGCGATCTTTGGCTACCGGATTTCCTATACCTGGCCCCGGTCACCCCTTTCGCGCAACGGAACCGCCCAGGGAATCCTGACAGGCGGAAACCTTTCGATCCTCGCCAACCTGTCGGGAACGGCCTCCGACATCGATACCACCGGAAAAATCCTCTTCCTGGAAGATCTGGATGAGTACCTGTATCACATCGACCGAATGATGTTGAATCTGAAACGAAGCGGGAAACTGACCAACCTGGCCGGTCTGATTGTCGGAGGGATGACCGGGATGCGGGATAACGCCATTCCCTTCGGTAAGACAGCCGCCGAAATTGTGGCGGATGCCGTCAAAGAACATTCCTATCCGGTCGTTTACGATTTTCCTGCCGGCCATACCATCCCCAACCTGGCCCTGGTCCTGGGCCGCAAAGCCACCCTGAAGGTAGATGCAGAAGCGGAACTGACCTTTGCCTGATCTGAAATTCATTCGTAAATCGTAAATCTTGTCAATCGGAAATCTTTTCTGTCTTGGGTTGACTTTTTCCGGATTTTGCCGATTAACCGGAAACTGCATCGATATGAAAGAACACATCGAACTTGGAAAAACCGGCGAAAACCAGGCCGTCGGATATCTCTGCCGGAAAGGGTACCAGGTTATCGACCGGAACTGGCGCCTGGGGCACCACGAGATCGATCTCGTTGCCATGGATGGAGGAACGGTGGTAATTGTGGAGGTGAAAACCCGAAATTCAGGATCGTACTGCGATCCGGGACAGGCAGTCGGGCCTTTGAAACAGAAGATTCTGGTTTATGCCGCCAATGCATGGACCCGGTTTCACAGTTATGAGGGCGAGGTACGTTTCGATGTGGTGACCATCCTCATGGTCAAAGGGGAACCCGTGATCCATCATATCCGGGATGCATTTTATCCATTCTGAACGGATGATTGAAAGTAATGATGAGATTGATCCCCGGGACGAAATCGGGTCATCATTCATTTTCATGAAGACCGGGGGCGGAAGGAACACAGGCCAGGGCGCCGGTCCACGCTTGCGGATCCGTATCCGGAAGCTCGGGATTTACTTTCTTCCGAAGTCAGCGGGAATCTCGCCCCAGTATTCTGTTTCCCATTTGAGCACCCGGTTCTTGTATTCATGTTCCTTCAGCCATTTAATGGCGCGACCGACCAGATCGAAAAGCTCCCGGTTTTTCGGCGAAGGTTTCAGGTTGGTATTGATGGCTTTTTTACGGACCCAGGCGATGGCGGTTCGTGAATCGGAATAAACCGGCCAATTGCTTTCCCGTTGTTTCAGGTAGGCCAGAGCGTGAACAATTGCCAGAAATTCTCCCAGATTAACGGTGCCTTGCGGGAAAGGGCCGATCCGGAACAATTCCGCACCCGACCGGGTATCGACTCCGCGGTATTCGAGGATCCCCGGGTTTCCCGAACAGGCGGCATCAACACAAATGCTGTCGGCAACGGGCTCCCCGATCAACGGATTGTTACAGACGATCTTTTTCGGGCTGTTCAGTTTTTTCGAGAGATATTTCGAAGGGTCATCGTTCAGCGCGCTCTGCGCCAGCTCCCGGGTCGGGAAACCCTTGAATAACGCACCGTTGAACCCCTCGACCTGTTTGCGGCAATCGGCCCATCCTTCGTAGATCCCGGGCTGCTTCCCCTGCCAGACCACATAAAATTTATTTTTTGGCATAAATCAAAATCGGATGCAAAGATAGGAGCAGCGGGAAGAAAAACATGCAAAATGAAAAATTCTGATCAGACATTAGGCAATTGCCATTAGGGGAAAAGATCAAAGCTCAAGGCTCAAGGCTCAAAATTCAAATTCTCACATTAGCACATTAGCACATCGGAACGATAAAAGTTTCTGCAAATCCGATACCTTTGCAGGGATGAATCCTTTCAAACGGCTTGCGGGGCAAACGGCGATTTATGGAATTCCCAGCATCCTGGGGCGGTTCCTCAATTTCCTGCTGGTTCCCCTTTACACTTATGGCCTCCTCACCCGGGGGGAATTCGGGATTGTCAACATCTTCTACTCCTATACCGCGCTGCTGATGGTCATCCTGACCTATGGCATGGAGACCGCGTTTTTCAGGTTCAGTGAAACTGAAACCGACAAGCAGAAAGTTTACAGCACCGGACTGATCTCGATTCTGGTTTCCACGGCAGCGTTCCTGTTGGCCGTCAACCTTTTCCCGAGCGCCGTTTCCCGGTGGCTGCAATATCCGCAGTACCGCAATGTCATCGTCTGGTTTTCATGGATCATCGCACTCGATGTGCTTTCGGCCATCCCCTTTGCCCGCCTCCGTGCGCTGAACCGCCCCATATTGTTCTCGGTGATCAAATCGGTCAACATCTTTACGCTGGTGTCGCTCAACCTTTTTTTCCTGCTGCTCTGTCCCTGGCTCTTTAACAATTATTCACATACATGGATTGGCAATTTGGTCGGATACATATACCGGCCCGACTGGAGCATCGAGTACATCTTTATCGCCAACCTCATTGCCAGCCTGCTGACGCTGGTCCTGCTGTTGCCGCAGGTTCTCGGACTGAAGTGGCATTTCGATACCGCTCTCTGGAAGAGAATGATCCTCTATTCACTGCCGCTGATGGTAGCGGGAATGGCCGGAATCGTGAACGAAACCATCGACCGGATATTACTCCGTTACCTGCTCCCCGGCACACCGGCCGAGGCGGAAGCCCAGGTAGGAATCTACAGCGCCTGTTACAAGATCGCCGTGCTGATGGTCCTGTTTATCCAGGCTTACCGCTTTGCGGCTGAACCTTTCTTCTTTGCCCAGATGAAAAACAAGGATGCCCGGCAGATGTACGCACGCATCATGGATTATTTCATCATCGCGGTGTCGGTCATCTTCCTGTTGACCATGCTGTTTCTCGATACGGTTTTCATCCATCTTACCGGGCCACAATTCCGCGAAGCCCGTGCCGTGATTCCCGTCCTGATGCTGGCCAAACTCTTCCTCGGGGTCTATTTCAACCTCTCCATCTGGTTTAAGCTGACCGGAAAGACCCTCTGGGGGGCCGCGATCACCATTGCCGGGATGGCGGTGACCCTGGCGCTGAACCTGATCTGGATCCCGCGATCGCCCGATCACTTCTTTCACGGGTATTACGGCTCGGCATGGGCTACCTTCTTCTGCTACGCGACCATGATGGTGCTGGCTTACCTCACCGGCCGGAAATATTACCCCATTCCCTACAACCTCGGAAAATCCTTCGGATATATCGCTCTTTCACTGCTCCTCTACGGCATCAGCACACAAATCCGTTTCGAACACTTCATCCCCGCCGTTGGTTTCAACGTTTTACTGTTTGCCATCTTCGGAGTAGTCGTCTGGGTTGTTGAAGGAAAAAAAAGGATGAAAATTTGAGGATTTGAGGATTTGAAGATTTGGGGATTTGAAAATTTGAGAATGTGAGGATTGATTTACGATTGAAATGATTGAAAAGATTTACGATTGACATGATTTAAGATTCATAGTCTTCGTTTTCCATTGTCAATTTTCCATACTGCTTATCCCATTTAAGCAAGTTGATGTTTTCGGGGAGGGGTCATTTTATCAGCCGCCGGTTGCCTTTTTTGATACTTTCTCAAAGGAGATAAGCAGTTTTTTCCATTGTCCATTGTCAATTGTCCATTGTCAATTTTCCCTTGTCCGCTTGTCCACTGATCCACTGGTTCAGGTCCGCAATTTTTAATACCTTTGCGACAAATTTGACTGAATGAAGATCAGAATAGTAAGCCACTCCCGGCATGCACTTCCTTCATACGAAACCGGAGCATCGGCAGGGATGGATTTACGGGCCTCGCTCGACGCTCCCGTCCTCCTGAAACCTATGGAACGTGCCTTGGTCCCCACCGGTCTGTTTGTTGAGATCCCCGAAGGATATGAGGCGCAGATCCGTCCCCGGAGCGGCCTTGCCATAAAGCACGGGATCACGGTATTGAATACGCCCGGAACCATCGATGCCGATTACCGTGGCGAAGTCAGGATCATCCTCGTGAACCTGTCGAAGGAGGATTTCACCATCACCGACGGCGAACGCATCGCCCAGATGATCGTGGCCGCGCATGAAAAGGTGGATTGGGAACCGGTTGTTGAACTCGCTGAAACAGCGCGTGGCGCCGGTGGATTCGGTCACACGGGGAATAAATGAAGGTTTTAATCAAAGAGATATCCGGTCAAGCTATGAAGAGAGGATCCGTCACACCTGCTATTATTATCGTTCTGCTTGCCGGATTGCTTACCGGTTCCTGCTATGCATCGGGGTGGTGTACTGCCGTTTGTTCCCGCCATGACGGGGAACGTATCAGCATCCCCGATAAAAAGAAGCAGAAAAAGAACCAGGAGGGAACTGCTGCCGTTGCCGGGAATACCAGTCAGCTCATCGATGCCAAAAAGGAGGCGATCATCGGGAACCTGAAAGGGGCCCGGGAGCTCTTCCGGAAGTACGTGGAGAGTTACCCCGGCGATCCCGTAGGCTATTACGAATTGGCCCGCATGGAGGTAATGCTGAAAAATCCCGCTGACGCTGTCACCCTTGCCCGGAAAGCGGTGCAACTCAACCCCGACAGAATCTGGTATCAGCTCTTCCTTGCGGAACTTTACCAGATGTCGGGAAAGCCCGCCGAAGCCATCCCCATCTATGAAAAAGTTGTTACCGATAATCCTGAAAACCCCGACTACCAGTACCAGCTTGCCGCACTTTACCTGCAGGATGAAAAATTTCGGGAGGCTATCGGCGTCTACAACCGGATCGAGGAAGAGGCCGGTGTATCGGAAGAGGTCTCCCTCCAGAAACAGAAGATATATCTTCATCTGAATGATCTTGAAAATGCAGAAAATGAGGTGCAGAAACTGATCGCGGCATTTCCCGGCGAAAGCAAGTATCAGGCGATCCTCGCCGAATTTTACCTGGCAAACAACATGCCCGAAAAAGCCCTGGCCACCTACCGGAAAATTGCCGAAACCGACCCGGAGAATCCCTATATCCACATGTCACTGGCCGATTATTACCGTAAGACCGGCAATAAGGAAAAAGCCTTCGAAGAGCTGAAGCTGGGATTCGCAAATCCCAACCTCGACATCGATGCCAAAGTAACCATCCTGCTCTCTTTCTATTCGGTCAACGAGATTTACAACAACCTGAAAGATCAGGCTTTTACCCTCGCCTCCATCCTGATCAACACCCATCCCGGGGATCCGAAGGCCTGGTCGATCTACGGAGATTTCCTTACCCAGGACAAAAAATACGTGGAAGCCCGGGAGGCATTTCTTAAAGTACTCTCTCTCGACAGCACACGCTACGCGGTCTGGGAACAGGTATTGCGTCTGGATCTTCAGGAAAGTCAATACGATCACTTGCTTACCTACGGCAAAAGGGCCTTGGAACTCTTCCCCGATCAGCCGGTGCCCTTTCTCTTCACCGGACTTGCCGCACTTCAGTTGAAACAGTACGACGTATCCCTTAAAATATTCCGCTCCGGCGCTTCGCTGGTAGCCGACAACGATGATCTGCTCGCCCAGTTCTACATGTATGAAGGAGATGCCAGCCACGCCCTGAAAAATGAAGAAGAAGCTTTCAAAGCTTATGAAAAATCCCTCAAACTCAAGAACGACAACGCCTATGTGCTGAACAACTACGCCTATTACCTTTCGGTAAAAGGCGTTGAACTCGAAAAAGCTGCGAACATGGCCCAGAAAGCAGTCATACTCGATCCGGAGAATTCCTCGTTTCAGGACACCTATGGGTGGGTATTCTTCATGCAGGGAAAATACAAGGATGCCGAAGAATGGATCCGTAAAGCGATCGAAAATAAAGAAGAACCCAGTTCCGATGTGCTGGAACACTATGGCGACGTGCAATTCAAACTTGGAAATTCATCGAAAGCGCTCGAATACTGGCAAAAGGCAAAGCAAAAGGGAGAAGGATCCGATATGCTGGAAAAAAAGATCGCGGAGAAAAAATATTTACCATAAGGGATTAGCGAATAGGGATTAGTGAATAGCGAATAGGGATTAGCGAATAGCGAATAGGGATTAGCGAATAGCGATTAAAAAACGTAATAATTCAAAATACACATGTCAAAATTCAAATATCAAAATTCAAATCACCCAATCACTCAATCACTCATTCACTCATTCGTAAATCAATTCTCAAATTCTCAAATTCTCAAATTAGCACATCAGCACATCAGCACATTAGCACATTGTCCATTATCCATTGTCCGTTGTCCATTGTCAATTCTTCTTATTCTGCTCTTCTCCTGCAGCCCGACCCGCAGCGTGATGAAAGCCCCGCTGAAGGAAGAGGGCGCTGATTATCTTTTTGAAAAGCTTAAGGAAAAAGAGCTGAAATACGACTGGCTTTCGGCCAAATTCTCGGCTACATACACCAACCAGGGAAAAGAGACCAGTTTCAGCGGACAATTACGCATCCGCAAGGACAGCCTGATCTGGATTTCGCTCACCCCGATGTTGGGGATTGAGGCCATCAGGCTGATGATCTCCGTTGATTCGGTGAAGATGATCAACCGGCTCAACAACACCTGGTTTATGGGCGATTATGAATATCTGAACCAGGTATTGAACACCAACCTCGATTATGACCTGCTGCAGGCATTTCTGCTGGGCACCGACCTTCAGTTTTATGAAAACGGGAAGTTCAGGGCCTCCATCGACCGGGGATTTTATAAACTCTCGACCAGTGAGCGGTACAAGCTGAAGAAATTCGTCAAATCGGGCCATGAGAATCTCAAGATCCTGATCCAGAATATCTGGCTTGATCCCGAGACCTTCAAGATCACCCATGCCGACGTCAAGGAGATTCGCCGCGATAACATCAAACTTGAATCGTCTTACAGCGCGTTTGAATCCATTGATGGGCAGATGGTACCCCACGAGATGCGTTATATCATCTGGGCCGACAACACCATCCGGGTGCAGGCCACCTTTTCGAAGATCGTGCTCGGGAATCCCCTTCAGTTTCCCTTTAAAATTCCGGCGAGTTTCCGGCAAATCAAGTGAATCGAATGAACCATAACCCGGAACCGATCAAACGGCCGACAACTACTTCCTTCACCGGAAAGAGGGGTTCAACGCGTGATGTTACGGGTTTCGGGCAGGATCTGCCGCCAATAGTTCCGGATCCTTACTACGGTCCGCTAGCTGGCATCATTACGGTGAAAAAATCCCGGAAACGGCTCACTCCCGGGATGTACCTCATTCCCCGGATAATTTTGACATTGTTTTTGATCCTGATCCTGATCGGTCAGGCCGGCGGACAGGCTGCAAAAGAGAAGGAGCGGCTCGAACGGACCCGCCAGCAGTTGGAGAACGAGATCAGGTACACCACCGATCTTCTCGAAAAGACCAAACAGAGCAAGCAGTCCTCGCTGAACAAATTACAGATCCTCACCCGTCAGATCAAGAGCCGGGAGGCGCTGATCAACGCGATCGACAAAGAGTTGAATGACGTGGAAGTCAGGATCGCCGTTGAAAATGTTGAGATCGACCGGATGTCGCGCCAATTGCGGCAACTGAAAGAGGAATATGCCCGGATGATCAGTTATGCCTACCGGAATATGAATGGACAGAACAGGCTGATGTTCATTTTTTCAGCAAAGGATTTCAACCAGGCCTACCGGCGGATGAAGTATTACCAGCAATATGCTTCGTACCGGCGGATGCAGGCCGAACGCATCGAGTCGACCCAGACGGCCATCAACAGGCAGCGGAAAGAGCTGGAGGAGATCAAAACGAAGAAACTCACCCTCATGCAATCACAGAAAGCCGAGAAACAAAAGCTCGACCGGGAAAAGACGGAGAAGGCTAAATCGGTGAAGGAATTCTCTTCGAAGGAGAAACAATTGCGTTCGACCTTGCAGACCAAGCAACAGGCCGCACAGCGACTGGAGTATGCAATCCAGAAGCTGATTGCCGATGAGATCCGGGCTTCGAAAACCGAAGGGAAGAACCGCAAGGCGACCGGTACTTCCGCCGGCGGCAATGTCCTGGAACTCACCCCTGTGGAACGTCAGCTCTCTTCCTCCTTTTCGGCGAACCGCGGCCGCCTGCCCTGGCCCACCGACCGGGGCTTTATATCGGGGAGCTTTGGCCAACATGACCATCCGGTTCTCGAACATGTGAAGGTGAAAAATAATGGCATCGATATTATGACCGAACGGGGAGCCGCGGTCCGTGCGGTATTCAACGGCCGCGTCAGCCGCGTGTTTTCACTGGCCAGCATCAACAAGGTGGTGATCATCCGCCACGGCGAGTACCTTACCGTTTACTCGAACCTGGGGGATGTGATGGTCCGGGAAGGTCAACAGGTTACTGCCCGCCAGCAGATCGGCAGGGCTTTCGTCGATCCCGATGAACAAAAGTCGGAGGTCCATTTCGAGATCTGGCGTGGAAAAACCATCCAGAACCCGGAGTCGTGGCTGGCTACGCGGGGGAACTAGTTAGACAAAAAATTGACAATGGACAATGGACAATGGACAATGAAAGGAATTGAGAATGGAAAATGGAAAATTGAAAACGGGTGAACGGGGAAATTTTGAATTCCTTTTCCCTATTCGCTAATCCCTAATATCTAATCCCTTAATTTGAATTCTGTTTTGACGAATCATCTGGGTGAATTTGCTGCACTGCTCACCGCCATGTTCTGGACGGTAACTGCCCTTGCCTTTGAATCTGCCAGCCGGCGCATCGGTTCGATGGCCGTCAACCTGTTGCGATTGGTTATCGGATTTTCTTTTCTTACGCTTTTTACCTGGGCATACCGAGGGGTGATCCTCCCGGTCGACGCCTCCCCGCATGCATGGCTTTACCTCACCCTTTCGGGGCTGATAGGGTTTGTTTTCGGCGACCTGTGCCTCTTTCAGGCTTTCGTGGTGATCGGCGCCCGGGTGTCGATGCTGCTGATGGCGCTGGCTCCTCCCATGACTGCCTTCCTCAGTTGGATCGTACTTGGTGAAACGCTTAGCCCGATGAGCTGGCTGGGTATGATCCTGACCATTACCGGCATTGGTATTGTGGTCCTGAAACGACAGGAACCGGGAACCGAGGGGAACGGGTTTAGCAGGGTGAAATTCAACTATCCCCTCTGGGGGATCCTTCTGGGCCTGGGCGGCGCTTTGGGTCAGGCGGGCGGACTGGTTCTGAGCAAGGTGGGAATACAGGGTTACGACACCTTTGCCGCGACTCAGATCCGCGTCATCGCGGGAATTACCGGATTTTCGGCGATGTTCTTCATCATGCGGCACTGGAAAGATACCTTCCGCGCACTCACCAACCGGAAAGCCATGATGCAACTGACCCTGGGAGCTTTCTTCGGTCCTTTTCTCGGGGTATCCTTCTC
>Ga0116170_10001902_pt1 | contig 20683 bp, 14 predicted proteins | sample AD_JPNHW1_MetaG_FD_89797 | JGI IMG/M metagenome (GOLD analysis project Ga0116170, IMG submission 89797) | Active sludge microbial communities of municipal wastewater-treating anaerobic digesters from Japan - AD_JPNHW1_MetaG | ecosystem: Engineered > Bioreactor > Anaerobic > Digestate | place...
ATCTGGCAGTTTCAGACAGTCAGTGGTTGCAGACTCTGGTGTTTCTCAAAGCCCGAATTATCGAGAAGCTTAATGAGCTTTTTCCTGAAATGAGTATCAGCGAAGTCATTGGCAAGCCCGGTGTTATACCGCCTGAAATCGAAAAGATGGTTAAAGAAGCAGCCTGGCCTGAATGGCAGACTGAAAAAGTTGTTCCTATGGCTGATTTAAAAGATAGTGAGCTTGCCGGGCAGTTGCGCCGTTGCCAGCAGAAGCTTGATGCAAGACTGCGAGGTCTTGAAGAGCGCGGTTATAAATTATGTGTATTATGTCGTGCTGCTGTAACCCGTTCTAAAAATGGGGTTTGCGCGATGTGTGTGTATAAAAGCCGTGAAGATAGCCTTTTGCAGCTTCGGGTGCTTGTTTCTGAAATGCCTTGGCTGAATTATGCAGAGCTTTGCGAATTTGACAACAGCTTATCTATGGTCGAATTTGAGGCAATCAGGGTCGAGTTGCTCGATGAAAGCCTTAAACTCATAGATGATCTCGCTGTTGATCTCGCGCTTGCCTATGATGAAGATGCTTTTACCCGCATGAAACGCGAAATGGTTCGAGGCATGATGCTTTTTTGCGGGTGCATGCCCGATCAGGTTGATCTTGACCATTTGCACGACCAGGAGTTGCCTGATGTGCATTGGCTGAATTACCTGGCAATCAAACCTGGAGAACCTGAATGTTGATTCATATCGGTCAGAATGAGTTTGTTGATTTTAAGAACTGTGAGCTGATAATTAATCTGCTCACAGTCGATGAAGATACTCGCAAAAAGGTTACTGCCCTGCTGCCTGAAATCGAAGACACCAGCGAGTATCGTGCAGCAATTTTGACCGTCGATGGTCACTGGCTGGGGTCAACTTTATCGCCCGAAGCACTTGCACAACGGGGAATTTGTCATCCATTTCAACAGGCTGAATACCTCAAGCCTGCCTGGAAGATGAGTTCCCAGTATCGTTATTAACAAGGAGTTACGTAATGACTGAAAAGGAAAACCCTGTTGTAATGCAGCAGGAAAAGCCCGAAGATTTTGAAGTGCCTGCTGAACATGCACATGATCCCAGTAATGGCGAGTATTCTGCTCGTAATATCAGGGTTCTTGAGGGGCTTGAAGCGGTTCGCAAAAGACCCGGCATGTATATTGGCGGCACCGGGCTTGACGGTTTGCACCACCTGGTCTGGGAAGTCGTTGACAACAGCATTGACGAAGCTCTGGCCGGTCATGCTTCCACCATTCATGTCACCATGCATGAAGATGGTTCCATTTCAGTTCTCGACGATGGGCGCGGTATTCCGGTCGATATTCATGAACAGACGGGCAAGTCAGCTCTTGAAGTAATTCTTACCGTGCTGCATTCAGGCGGCAAATTCGACAAGAACAGCTATAAATACAGCGGCGGTCTGCATGGCGTTGGTATTTCGGTTGTTAGTGCCCTTTCTGAATGGCTTGAAGTAACCGTGTGGCGCGATGGTGGGGTTTTTCAACAGTCTTTCAGGCGTGGTGCAGCTTATGGGCCAATGACCTCAAGCGAAGGCGCTCACCGCACCGGAACCAAGATCAGATTCAAACCTGATGCTGAGATTTTTGAGAATACCGAATTCAGTTTCGATATTTTGTCAAAGCGATTGCGCGAACTGGCTTTTTTGAACCGTGGCATAAAAATCGTTCTGCGGCAGAAAGCTTCGCTTAAATGCCATCTGTTTGAATATGTTGGCGGCATCGCTAGTTTTATCGAATTTCTTAATGAGACGAAGAACCCGATTTTTCGTGAAGTCATAAGTTTTTCAAAAGAAAAAGATGGCATCGAAATTGATGTGGCCATGTCTTATAACGACGGTTACGCAGAGCAGTTCTACGCTTTTGTTAACAACATCAATACTATCGATGGTGGCACACATGTAATTGGCTACAGAAATGCTCTTACCAAGGTTTTTAATCGCTATATCAAAGAAAACCCCGATCTTCTTGGCAAAGAAAAGGGTAAAGGCAACGAAATCAAACTAACCACCGAAGATACCCGGGAAGGGTTGATCGGTGTGCTGTCTATTCGCGTTCCTGAACCGCAGTTTGAGGGTCAGACCAAGGGCAAACTTGGGAACCCCGAGGTCAGAGCCGTTGTCGATCAGATTGTCAGCGATGTTCTTTATGATTATTTTGAACAGAACCCCGCAGTGGCACGCCCGGTTATGGATAAAATCCTGACTTCGATGAAGGCAAGACTCGCGGCCCAGAAAGCCCGTGAGCTGACCCGGCGCAAAACCGCTCTCGAAGGCGGATCGCTTCCCGGCAAGCTTGCTGACTGCTCTGAACGTGACCCGGCCAAATGCGAACTCTTCATCGTCGAAGGGAATTCCGCAGGCGGTTCGGCTAAACAAGGTCGTGATCGCCGTATACAGGCGATTCTACCGTTGCGCGGCAAAATTCTCAACGTTGAAAAGACCCGCCTTGAAAGGGTTATTGGCAGCGAAATCATTCAGGATCTCATCAACGCCATCGGTACTAATGTCGGCGCCGAAGATTTTGATATCACCAAGACCCGTTACCACAAACTGGTAATCATGACTGACGCCGACGTTGACGGAGCGCATATCCGAACTCTTCTGCTCACCTTCTTTTTCAGGTATATGCCTGAGCTGATCAGCAAAGGTTATCTTTATGTCGCTCAGCCACCGCTTTATAAAGTGAAAAAGGGCAAAGTCGAAAAATATGCCTACAGCGACGAAGAAAAAGACGAGATCGTCAATCAGGAATTCGGCGGCATGGATAAAGTTACCTTGCAGCGCTATAAAGGTCTGGGCGAAATGAACCCCGATCAGCTCTGGGAAACGACCATGAACCCCGAAACCCGGATTCTGAAAAAGGTCAGGGCTGACGATGAAACCGAAGCTGATCGCATTTTCTCGGTGTTAATGGGCGACAAAGTCGAACCGCGCCGGGATTTTATTACCCAGTATGCAAAACTGGTTAAGAACCTCGATATTTAAACAGGGGGCTGAGCAATAATGGATAACAGCAACGAAAACAATCCGGTCGAAGAGAATGGCGGCATAAGCGTTCCACCGCCACCACCACCTCCGCCGCCCGGTATTAAACATATCAATATCGAAGACGATATGAAGACGTCTTACCTTGATTACGCGATGAGCGTTATTGTCGGTCGCGCCCTGCCTGACGTCAGAGACGGCCTCAAGCCTGTGCATCGTCGTGTTCTCTATGCGATGTTCGATCAGGGCATCACCAGCAAAAAACCTTTCGTAAAATCAGCCCGCACCGTCGGGGAAGTCCTGGGCAAATATCACCCGCACGGTGATTCGGCTGTTTATGATACTTTGGTGCGTATGGCCCAGGATTTCAGCCTGCGTTACCCGCTGATCAACGGTCACGGCAACTTTGGTTCAATCGACGGCGATGAAGCCGCAGCGATGCGTTACACCGAAGCACGCCTTCATGCCCTTGCCGAAGAACTTCTTAAAGACATCGAAATGGAAACCGTCGAATGGATGCCGAACTTTGATGGTTCGCTCGAAGAACCCATTGTTTTGCCCAGCAAATTCCCTAACCTGCTGGTCAACGGTTCTTCCGGTATCGCAGTCGGTATGGCTACCAACATGCCTTCACATAATCTCTCTGAGATAATTGACGGCCTGGTGCATTTGATTAATGACCCTGAAGTCACTATCGATGAATTGATGCAGCATATTCCCGGCCCGGATTTTCCGACTGGCGGTATCATCATGGGCACCGATGGTATTGAATCGGCCTTCAAAACAGGCCGTGGCAGTATCATGGTGCGCTCAGTCGTTGAAATTGAAGATTTCAGCAAGGGCCGTGACCGCATAGTTGTTAAAGAACTGCCCTATCAGGTTAACAAAGCACGCCTGGTCAAATCAATTGCTGATCTGATCAAAGACAAGAAAATCGATGGCATCACCGACCTGCGTGATGAATCGAGCCGCGAAGGTATGCGCGTCTGCATTGAATTGCGCAAGGGTGTCAATACTGATGTAATTCTCAATCAGCTTTACAAACATACCCAGATGCAGAGCAGTTTTGGCGTCATCAATCTGGTTCTGGTCGATAACCGCCCTCTGGTTCTCAACCTCAAGCAGATGATGGAATACTATATCAGCCATTGTCGCGAAGTAATCAGGCGCCGCACCATCTTTCAGTTGCGCAAGGCCGAAGAAAAGGCCCATATTCTTGAAGGTTTGACCATCGCTCTCGATAATCTTGATGCGGTTATTGCCCTGATCAAATCGGCAAAAGACCCGATTGAAGCCAAGCAGGGCCTGATGGATACCTTCATGCTCTCGGACAGACAATCTCAGGCAATTCTCGAAATGCGCCTGCAGCGTTTGACCGGCCTCGAACGTGACAAGATTATCGCTGAATACCACGAAACTCTGGCTTTGATACAGAAACTCAAGGGTATTCTTGAATCTGATGAGAAGGTCAGAGAAATTATCCGTGAAGAACTTGCTGATATCAAAGCCAGGTTCGGCGATGCCCGCCGTACCCAGATCACCAGATCCCTCGCCGAAAAACTGAATGTCGAAGATCTGATGCAGGAAGAAGATATTATCATTACCCTCACGAAAAACGGTTATGTCAAACGCATGTCTCCGACTGTCTTCAGGCAGATAAGCCGTGGCAGCAAGGGCAGCAATGTCATGGGCGTCAAAGACGAAGACGTGGTCGAACATATGTTTCTCGCGACGACCCATTCTTATCTGCTGGTTTTCACTTCGATCGGCAAAGTCCACTGGATCAAAGGCTACCAGATTCCGGAAGGCGGTCGCCAGGCAAGCGGCCGGGCCATGGTCAACCTGTTGCAATTTGAAGAACACGAAGCCCTGACCGCCATCATGCCGATCAAGAAGTTTGATGACATCAGGCGCGTCTTTATGGTAACCCGCAAGGGTGTCTCGAAGATGGTTATGTTATCAGCCTTTGCCAGACCGATGGCGCGAGGCATTATTGCTCTTAAACTCGACGATGGTGATGAACTGATTGCTGTCAAGACGATACAGGGCGGCGAGCAGGTAGTAATCGCTACCCGCAACGGCTACGCCATCCGTTTCCCCGAAAGCGAAGTCAGGGTTATGGGGCGTGCAGCACGTGGGGTCAAGGCAATTACCTTCAGAGAAAAGAATGACGAAGTCATTGGCATGGAAGTCTTCAGCAGGCAGAACGACAATGGCGAATTGCACGTTGCCGTCGTTCCCTCAGAAAATTCCGGGCTGACTGTGGCCGCCGAAGCCGAAGTTGGCGACGAAGAAGCTCCGGGCGCCTTTGTCGATGAGGTAATTGAAGAAGAAGTCATCGATGAGATCGCCGACGATGAGAATGCCCTCCCTGAAGACACCGGCAGTTACCAGGGCCGTCTGCTGACAGTTTCAGCGCTTGGCTTTGGCAAGAAGACCGACATCAAAAATTACCGTGTCACCCATCGGGGCGGCAAGGGCGTCATCAATCTGAAAATCATGGAAAAAACCGGCGAAGTGCTCGCAATCAAACGCATGTTTGAGGGCGATGAACTGATGGTGGTCACCACCAACGGGAAGGTAGTCAGATTGAGTGCCGATTCTATCAGAAATACCGGTAGGGCGGCCTCAGGAGTCAAGCTGATAACACTCGACAGTGATGATCGACTGATTTCTGTGGTTCGTATTCCTTCACAAGAAGAACTGGCCGACTGATTATGATGCCATTGCGGGGTGATAAAAACCCCGCAATGGCTTTTAACCTGATTAGGGGTTTTCGTTAATGAGCGAAGAAAAGGCTCCCGCCAAGCGCAAGCGTGTCAGATTTTCGACAGAGATCATGTTCATTCTGTCGGTAGTGTTTTGTGTGGCTTTGTCAATTACTTACCTGGTTCGTTATAACAATATCCGGACTCTGCTGCAGCGTGAGGTTGAACTGCGGGAGCGTATCGAAGATCTTGAACGCGAAAATCGTCATCTGAAATCGAGCCTCGAAATGCTTTCGACCCCCGAAGGAATCGAACGCCTGGCCCGTGAACGACTGGGTCTGGTTAAGCCTGAAGAGCTGGTGGTCTATACCATCAATGAAAAGAATGAACCAGTGCAACCGCCTGTCTTGCAGGCATCTGATACGGTCGAAGTGCCTGGCGAGCTGCAGAGGTAGTTTGCTTTTTCTCTGGTACAATTTGTCAATTCTCGGGAAAAACGCTTGATTTTGATTTATAGCTGTGTTATCTTGACAAGGCACTGGAGGAATGGCCGAGTGGTCGAAGGCGGCGGTCTTGAAAACCGTTGGGCGAAAGCTCCGTGGGTTCGAATCCTACTTCCTCCGTATGCATCTCTGGAGAGATGGGTGAGTGGCTTAAACCAACAGTTTGCTAAACTGTCGTACTGGGTAACTGGTACCGGGGGTTCAAATCCCCCTCTCTCCGAAGTGATTTGCCGAAGTGATTTGCCGAAGTGATTTGTTTTTCGTATTTGCGCCCGTAGCTCAGTTTGGATAGAGCACCAGATTGCGGATCTGGTGGTCAGAGGTTCGAGTCCTCTCGGGCGCGTTGCTTTTTCTAAGGGTTTGTTTTCTCAATGACCCTTTCCGGAAAGGTGGCTGAGTTGGTCTAAGGCACACGCCTGGAAAGCGTGAGTGGGGGCAACTCCACCGCGGGTTCGAATCCCGCCCTTTCCGTTGTCGTGCTAGATGGGGGGCTCGGGGTCCCTTATCCACCGCAAATCCCCGCCAGGCGGATCGAATCCCTGTCAGAGGGCGCTGTTGGTGGTAACGGCCAGTTCTAGAAGCATCGAAGGATGGGTTCCACACGGCGAAAGTCCGTGAACTCCGCCAGGACCGGAAGGTAGCAACGGTAAACGATCGCTTTCGGGTGATGTGGCAGCGCCTGTCCGGAGCCTATAGTTCAGGATACGTGCCATTGATCTGTGTTCGAAGGCAGGTGCACGACTTTTCCCCACCCAGCAATGGGTCTTTTTTTTTTGCCGGCAATCTGTTAAGCTTGTCAACGAAGCTGAACTTTCGACCTATCAGGGAGAAACCCACATGAATGCCCCGGCCCGCCAGAACCTTTATCGCAAATATCGTCCGCAACGCTTTGCTGAGCTTTCGGGCCAGGAGCACATTTCACGCACTATCCAATCTGCGGTTGCCGCTGAGCGCATTTCGCATGCTTATATGTTTTCGGGGCCTCGCGGCACCGGCAAAACCTCGGCAGCTCGGCTGCTGGCCAAGATTCTCAACTGTACTGATCTTCAAAAAGATGCACGTGGCCTTCCCGATTGCTGCCGCAATTGCCATAATTGCCAGCGCATCGAAGAGATGAATTTTATGGATATCATCGAAATCGACGCTGCCAGTAACAACAGCGTCGAAGATATCAGGCAGATGCGTGAAAAGGTTAAATACCGCCCGGCCGAGGGCAGATACAAAATTTATATCATCGACGAAGTACACATGTTGTCGGGTTCGGCCTTTAATGCATTTCTCAAGACCCTCGAAGAACCGCCGCCCAACGTTCTTTTTGTGCTGGCGACCACTGATCCTCAGAAGGTACCGGCTACTATTATTTCCCGGTGCCAGTGTTTCGATTTTCATTCAGTATCCAGACGCACAATTCAGGCACGCCTCGAAGAGATAGTCAAGCTTGAGAGTGCCGAAGGGCAGTTTCCGGTTTTTGAACCCGCAGCCCTGTCAATGATTGCTGAATGTGCTGAAGGCGGTTTTCGTGACGCTCTGAGCTTGCTTGATCAGATTTCTTCTTCGGCAACCGGCGACAATATTTCACTTGACCAGGTTCTCGATATGACCCGGCGTCTCAGTTACACAACCCTTAAAGAAATCGCCGCCGCCATCTTTGCGCATGATCTGGGCATTCTGGTGAACAAGCTGAACGAACTTTATTTTCGTGGCTATGAACCGCTGACCATCGGGCGTGACCTTCTCGAGTATTTACGCCGCTGCATGATTCTGCGTATTGACCCCGAAGCTGGGCAGGTGCTTGATCTGCCTGCTGAGCAGGTTGTCGAAATGCGAACCCAGGTTGCTGGTCTGACGGCAAGATATATGATCGGTGCGGTCACCAGGGTTGAACGGGCGCTGGTGAGTATTCGCAACTCGCTGCAGGCAAGGGTTCTGCTTGAGTCTGAATTGATAAGGCTCGGCCTTGGTGACGAGATTTTCGCCGCTGAAGCACTCGAAAAGCGTGTTGAAGTGCTAGAACAAAAATTGGCGGCCGTCAGGCGACTGGCTGGCAACCCCGCCGTCTCAACTGCTCGACCCCAGGGCAGAAGCATTACTGGCCCCAATACCGCCACGCCAGTGGTGCCTGCCAGACCGACCCTTGTGCCGGCTCCTTCCCACAAGGCCACCCATCTCCCAGACAACGTTGTACCAATGACCACCGGGCGCTCTCTTGACCCGTTCGGTGAATTTAAAAATGCAGTGGGCACTCGCTCAAATGTGTGCCAGGCCCTTCTGGTAAACGCAAAGTTTCAAAAACCTGAAAATGGCGTTATGACCTTTCAGCTTGAGCAGTCGTTTGCTGCCGGCAAGCTAAAAGAAGAAAAAAACATGGCTCTGATTCTCGAAGCTGCCCGCCAGGTGTACGGCACAGTTGATTCCATACGAATAGTCATGGCAGGTTCGCCTGGGCCTGGCGATGGCCAGCCAGCTCAAGAACGACCCAATCACGCCGAACAGATTGCCAAAATAGATGAACAGAAACGACAGAAAATTTTGCAAAAACCGGCTGTTTCTGATGCAGTCGATGTCTTCGGTGGGGAAATAATCGATGTCGAAGATTAGTTATCAGAAAACAGATAATTGATAAGAAAAAATCTGCAGAATTCTGCAGATTTTTTCTTATCTGTAAATTATGCACCTTGCAAAAGCTTGATCTGTTGCCGGGAGCACCCTGGTGAATGAATCGATCCCTCTGTACCTTGTTTTGGCGTGGAAAATGTGGAAAACCTTGGGGAAAAGCATGGCAAGCGATGTTAATCCTGTGGAAAAATAAAAAGGCTACCCTCTTGACAACAACTATTTATCGGCATTTGCGTGGTCTGTTTCAAAAAGTCCTTGCATTAATTATTTTTGAAGTTGTCAAGATGGTGTACATCGTTTTTTTTAATATTTTTTCGGTTTACATAATTGTGTACACTGCTGAATCATTAATGGTTATTTTTAAGTTGAGATGCCAGGTGGGTTTAATTACCGACTGAAAGCCACTGTCAGGTGGGCAAGACATGGCGAAAACCGATTGATTAAAACGACTACAGACCTTTGGCTGAAGGCCGAATGCGTGGCCTGATGAGCTACAAAAAAACTTTTTGGCTGGGATAAGGTATAGTTAATGCTGTATGAAAAAAGTCCACCAGACATACAGCTTTGTTGAACCGGTTTGCTTTTCTGCTTTCGAACCGTTCTGGTTAAGACTTAACTGTTGTTTTCCTGGTAGCCCTGAAGATCGCATAAATGTCTGATAAGTTGAATAAAACAGGTTTTTGCCTTGGGGTTTGTCGTAAAATTCATTATAATTTGTATATGTTTTTGAGTTAAGAAATATTTCGGGCTGGTGCCCGTTAAACAGGAGCCGACTTTGAAAAACCGAAAAATTATCTGGTTGTTGATGTTTATGGTTGTTGGTTTCTGCCTGCAGACGGGCACAGTTTCAGCAAAAGACACTGAGTTTGATTTCTATTACCAGTGCATCGAGAAAGTAGTGCAGATTAACGACCCCGAGCCTGAAGGCTGGTGGGGGCACACCAAAAGTGCGATTAAAACTGGCCTGAATTTCGTAAAAAAGACCTGGGAAAAAGCGGTAACCCGCAATTATGCTCTCGGTGAAGGCACTAAACGCTGGTATTCTGACGAAAACAAGAATATTGCTTATGACGTTAAGAGAGTAAAGGTCACCAGTGAAGCCCAGCTTCTTGAGTTAATGGGTGCAAAGTCTGAAGCTGACCTCTCTGATGGGCAAAAGGCACTGCTTGCCGTTTTTCGACATTCTAAATCACAGAATGTTAAAGACCGCATGAAATACAGCTATCGTTCATCGATCAATGTTATTCTTTCTGACACCACCGGCTTCGATGACCCCGGCAAATACCCCGAAGTCGGCGATGATTTCTGGCCCTATTCAAGTGGCCCGACGATTCAGATGTCGAGTAGCCACTATAACTGGTATAGCTCTGATGAGTCAGCAAAATCGACTTTCGTGCACGAGTTCGCCCATTCATTCGACCGTACTATTAAAGAATTCAAAGACCCCTATGGCAAAGATGGCTCACATTTTGCCAACGAACTTACCAAACCGAGAAGCGCGTTTGTCGAAGGCTGGGCTGAATTCAATGAAATGCTCGATTCTTCAGATAAGGCCAGACAGATCCGCAATAACTGCGATCTTATCAAAGTCGAAAGCAAAACCAAGGCTGGTGACTACACTAACGTTGAACCCGAAACCCTTACTGGTGAGCAGTTGCTCTCGGTTGAATGCATCAACGCGGTGATAATGCACCGCATGGCCACCGAAATCACTGGTGGCAAAGATAAGGTTTTTGCCGCTTTCGTTGACACCCGCTGGGAACTCTTTCGCAGCCTTAAAACCGTGACCAAAAAATTTGCCAAAGATAACTCCGGGGATATTGCCGCCCTCGGCCGGATCATCGATGAAGCTACCCTCGGCAAACTCAGCGATAAACAGTTAATGGAATACATTGGCAAGTCTGATGCAGCCCTCGAATTTCTTAAAGAACGCGCTGCCGCCAAAGCCGATAAAGACAATGGCACTCCAGCCACAGGCCCGGAAGCCACCAATACCGGCCGACCACTCGATATCAAGGTTAAAACTGAAACCCAGAACCCGTTCAGCGTAAAATAACCTCTGCGTCTTCGCATAGCCCGGTGAAAACTCCTTTCACCGGGCTATTTCATGCCAAAGCACCCAATATGCAGGGTCTGGATTTGTTTATTCATTGTGAGAAAAGGGCAAATTTGTCATAATATTGAAATTTCGCTGCTTGTTTGTGATAAAATTCTCATAATTTGTGAAGTTCTTTTAGAGAGGTTGGCCATGCGTAATTTCCTGAAGAGATTTGTTGCTCCGGTTATTCTTTCTGTTTTAGCCTGGAGTGCACCGTTGTGTGCAGATGATTCTTACCTTTATCTCAGCTTTGCTGATTCTGGGCGCGTTTATCGCTTGTCGACTAACGATGAGAACAAGTATCCCACTGGTTTCATTTTCGATTGTGATAAGGCTGCTCAAGCTTTTTTTGTTGACCAGTTCCGCAATTTTCGCTTTCTGAAAATCACTGCTGAGAATGAATTTCAAAAAACTGCCGGTTACATTTATCGCCAGGTTTTTGATGGTGCGGCGATAGAGGCCGACCAGGGGCGAGGGCACGCACAACATCAAGATCAGCGTGGCGAATTGGTTCCGGGAATGGAAGCCCGGCCCGTATTCAGGCCCGAAGGCGCTCCATTCAGTGCCGGCAATGGTCTTTTGGTAACCGAAGGGGTTGCACTTCTTGGTCTCGATGATGGCGAATTCACACCCACTGCCGAACGAAAATGGTTCAGGATTCCTAATGGCAGCTGGTTTCAGACATGGTTTCCGGTTGCCGGCCAACCTGATTCTCTAAAAATCTTCTACGACTGCTGGGAAGAACGTGCCCTGAGCTGCCATGAAACCATCTGGCGTGGTGCTGTGCCTGGAATCGTTTTTGCAAGGCAGGTCGCGTCGGGGAGCGAGCGCCGCATGGTCAGGGCCATTACCGATGGTGCCATGGAGAAACTTGACGAATACCCAGGGTTGGCCGAAGTCCTTTCAATGAAGGGTTTGTCTGCTTTTCATCGCCCCTCCTCTGCAACCGGCGAGGGCGAATTGCTGGTTCATACCTGGGCTGGCCGCAATAATGACCGGTTTTTTCGCAACGGTGCAGCATCAGAATTGAAACCCCTCTTTACTTCAAAAGCTTCTAATTATCGGGCGGCCGGCATTTTGAAGATTGGCGCTGCTGATTTTGTTGCAGTTATGGGTAATGATGTATTTGCCTCATGGCTTAATATCTGTGGGGTGACCGTTGCAAACGCTGAGTGCACTATGGCAGCTTTTTCTTCAAGCCATGACGGCAGCAGCAGTTGCGTTTATGTTTATTCAAGGCCTGACAGAACGATTTATCAGTTCAGAATTGGTGATGTTGAATCTGGTAAAATAGAACTGGTGAACACGATCAGTCTGCCATGGGATATAATGGCCATGCAGGCTGACGTTAAGGGCAATCTTTACTTTGGAACCCTTGAATTAATGCCGTCGGCTTTAAAGAATTCGGGCGATTTCGTTCAGGGTTTTGAGAGTTTGCAGATTGATGAAGAAGATGCGGCAGGCACTTCGGGCATCAGTGAAGAAGAATTTACAAAGAAGCAGTCAATAAAGCGCGATATCAGCGGCCGTTTTGTTTTTTCGCAGACGGGAAATGCGGTCGTTTACGTCATTTACCAGGGGCAAACTCAGGCGCAGCCTGTTAACAGTGTCTTTCTTGACAAGAAATTTTATGCCCGGGAATGCGTGCTGAAAAATGTAAGCATGCAAGATCTGCATGTCAACGCTGCCGAATTACTAAAAATAGCGGAAAAACCCGGCAACAGCCTTGCAGAATTGCATGGCAGCGTGCCGGGTTTTCCTGATCAGTATCGTAACCCAGAGAGTATGCTGATCGCTGTTCGGTCAGAGTAGAAAATCTTCAGGAAAGGCTTTTGAGCATTTCTTCCAGTTCTGGGTCTTCAAATGGCTCATCCTGAGTTTCCTTGATCATGAAGACAAGCTTCTTCAACTCAAGATCAGTCATTTTGCCACGATCCTTTGCCGGAATTTTATCAGCTTCTTCCTGGAGAATTTTTTTGATAAATTTTTCGCGGGTCGTGCGGTCTGAAACTACTTGATAAATCTTTTCTGCGAGCACCATTGGATCGACCATTTTGTAGGTGCCGTCCTGCACCTGCCTGGTGATTTCCTGGAGGCGCTGCATGTGCATAAGGTGCTGCTGCTGCATGACTCTCAGGTTATTTTGCGTTGGGTTGGCTGACTGGGCACGCCCGCCGGCAGCAGTACCTTCGGCTTTGTCTTTTAAGGTTTCATCGAATGATCCCTTTTTTTCGACCGAATCTTTGGCCTTGGGTTTAGTAGTTATAATAATTCTCTTCCCTGGCCCCTGAATGGATTCAACCATATTAAACTCCCTTGTAACTTCCTTGTTAAAAAGGCATATTCTTCCCTTATCCCAATTTAATTATCGTCAACTTTGCCTTAAAAGTTTATAGCTTCTGGCAGTTTTTTTTGCAGGGCACCCCTTTTTTTTGTGGTGCAGAATGCCGATAAGCCAGATAGATTATATTTTCGGAGGCAGAACATGCAGAAAAACCTGCTTAAGAGCGCGATCATTTCATCTTTATTGCTGCTTGGCCCAGCGGTGCCGGTTATCGCGGTTGCTGATTTCAACAGCCATTTTTCGGCCGGGGAAAATGCCTTCGCTTCTCAGAATTTTGTTGTGGCCGCCGAGAACTACGCCGAGGCGCTCAAATATGTTCCCGAAGATCTCAGATCAAGGTTTCGTTATGGCCAGGCTCTATTTTCTCTTAATCGCTTCTCTGAAAGCCACAGCCAGTTTCAGGCAGTACTTCAGAATTCGCCGAGCAATATTATTGCACGGGTTTATCTGGCAGAAAATCTTGTCAGGCTGAATAAGGCTGCCGAAGCAAAGGTTCAGCTCGAATGGATTTTAAAAGTCCAGCCAGGGCACCAGCGCGCACTTCAGTTACTCGCCGAAACAAATGCTCAGGCACCCGCAGCTCGATCTTCAGCAGCAATAAAGGGTCAGCCGCCAAAAAACCCCTGCCCTGTAAAAGTTGTGGCAAATGTCGTGGATGGCGGCAACAAAAAAGCAGTCAGCCAGGTTAAAGCTCAGCCCAAACCACAAAAAGCTCCGCCAGCCACGCAGCCTTCTTCTGAAGCCTTTGCTCCTGCACCTTTTATTGCTGGCCAGCAGAACCCGGCCAGAACTGCCAACAAAGTTGCGGCTTTTCCGCCCGCTGCATCGCAGGTGCAAGGTTTTTCTACTGACTCTTACCTGGCTATGGCTGGTAATTCGTTTCTGGTCAATCTTGAACAGGCCAGGTTTCATCTTGAGCAGGGCGACAGTCGTGCAGCGGCCGCCAGTCTCATCAAAGCCGACCAGCTCGCCAGAGAAGGCAAAGATTCGCGGCGCTTTTTAGAAGTTCAGATACTCAACAGCCTGGTATTGCTCTACAATCGTGACTTTACCGGTTTCGGGCAGCATCTGATGCAATTAAAACCAATCATGTCGGCTGATTCATATCAATCATTTCTTGATATTTATAATCAGGGTGCGGCACTTAAAGATTCGGTTGATCAGGCGAGGCTGGTGGCAGGCATTGCCATGGGAGCCGGTCACCATGCAGTCGCAGCGCGTCTTCTTCAAGAGGCGTATGCCAAGTTACCCAATGATCTGCTGATCGGCAGCATGCTTGCTGATGCGCAGATACAGAGCTTGAATTATAAGGGTGCCGAAGCAACCCTGGCACAGCTTGCCCGTAATGATGCCGGCAACGGCGAAGTCTGGTTCAATCTGGCCAGATTCTATCTTACGGCCGACTATCGCCCTGAACAGGTGAAAACCTATGCTTTGCATGCGGCAAAACTCAGACCGGATGATTCTCGCAATGCAATTTTGCTGGCGTTGCTCGATTATTCCCAGGGCAACATGGCGGCCGGAATAGAGCGCATCAATGATCTGCTTCCTGGCCTGAAGGACCCAGCCTTGAAAAACATCTGCACCCGCATTATCTCTGACGGCAAGTCAGCCGGTAGTGCCAAGGTTGATTTTGTTGGAGTTCTTGCCCTGCCGGGTGCCAGGCATGCCGCCAAAAGCAGTTATCGTATGCTGGGCGAGGATTATCTGAAGCAAGGTTCGTATTTCACTGCCATTAAATATTTCAAGGCTGCTGATGATGTGGCCGAAATCGGTCGCAGCTGGCTTGGTCTGGCTTCGGCTCTGCATACTTCTGGCGAGACATCTCTGGCGGCCACCACCGCCGGTTATGGCATCAAGGCTCTGCATCACGAGCTTGCCGCCAACCCGGGAAACAGCAGAGCGAATCTGTATCTTGCGCTTTATCATTATGAGCGTGGCGATAAGGTTGCTGCCCGACAGGCAATTGAGCGTGGTCTTGCTTCACAAAGCTGCGAACGCTCAACTCGCCAACGGCTGACCGCAGTGCTTAATGCCATAAGTTCCGTAAATTAGCAGTTTTCGCTACAATCAAAGCATGAATTTCCCCCGTCTGATGAAGAAGGGGGATTTTTGTTTCAGGCAGGCTTTATGATCTTCTGAGTGTGAGCGTTGGAAAATGAGTTGCATTTTGTACGGTTTTCTCATTATAATCTGCTGTTAAGATTCCAGTATTCCGGAGGATTCCCGATAATGGCCAAAACAATACTTGTGGCTGAAGACTCCCTGATGTTGCGCAAGGTAGCTTGTTTCCCCCTCGAAAAAGCGGGTTACAAGGTGCTTGAAGCCAACAATGGTATCGAAGCCATTGAAGCAATGTCAAAGAATGAAGTCGACATCATCATTACCGACCTGAACATGCCCGGCATGGATGGCTTCGAACTGATTACCCAGGTCAAAGAAAACGAAAAATTCAAACACATTCCCATCATCATCCTCACTACTGAAGGCAAAAAAGAGATGGTTATGAAGGGGCTGACCCTTGGAGCCAATTCGTTTTTGCAAAAGCCAATCAAACCCGATCTCATGTTGCAGGAAGTTGAACGTCTGCTCAGTAAATCAACGAAGGGGGCCTGATAAAATGGCAAGTTCATCAGTTTTACTTGATCAGTTAAAAAATTCAGACCCGGGTTTACGTCGCAAGGCAGTTCGCGAACTGGCCAGGTTTCCTGAACAGAAAGAAGTCGTTGAGGCTCTTTGTGAGGCTCTTGGCGACCCCAACAAGGGTGTTCAGAACATCACTATCGAAGCACTCTCGTCAATGCCGCATGAAAATGTCGTGCATGGGCTTATTTCGGTAGTTAAAAGCACAGATTTGAATACCCGCAACGCGGGCATGACCATTCTGCGCAACCTTGGCCCGATGGCGATCCCACCGCTGGTAAAAGCGGTTGGCGCATCAGAAGACGTCGATGAAATTATTCAGATTCTGGTCATTCTCGGGGATATCCATTCACCATTGGGCACTGATACCGTTCTTAAATACATCAGTCATGCCGACGACAATATCAAAACCACAGCCGTTGAGTCATTGGGCAAGATCCAGGACCCAAAAGCCGTTGATGTTCTCATAGAAACCTATAAGAATTCTGACATTCTCAAGTATTCAATCGTTGAAGCTCTTGGCAACATTTCGATTGAAAAAGCCATGCCAATTCTGCTTGGCGCACTTGAATCAGGCGATATTCTTGAATATTTTACCGCAATTGGTGCCATGGGTTCCATGGAATCACCCGCCGGCATCGATCCGCTGTTCAAAAAGCTCCTCAAAGAAGAAGACAGTGGCACCCGCCGCTTGATTTTCAAATCTCTGGCCCAGATTGAAGAAGCCTGCCCCGGTTCGATGAAAAAGCTCGATCAGGCCGCTGTTAAGCCGATTCTGCTTGGTCTGCTCGAAAATCAGGATGCGGCAGAGTATCGTTACCTTGTCAGAGTGGCCGCCTCAATCAACGATGAAGCTTATGCGGGCGCCCTTCTGAGTGCCATGCAGTGCCCCGAATCTGAAATAGCCGACATCGCCTTCGAAGGTCTGGTTAACATTGGCAAAAAAGCCGTAAAACCAGCTCTAGAGAAGATTGGCCGGGTTGAACCGCCGGTAGCTGTCAGGATTCTTCAGTTTCTCGAAAAATTTCCGGCCTCTGAAACGCCGGTTGCCATTTCGTTGTTCGTTAATAATCCTGACGACCTGCTTCGCCAGGCCCTTGCCAGAACCCTCGGCGCCAACCCTTCTGATGTGTCGTTCAGCAGCCTCAAAGAAATGCTCAACGATGCCGACGAAACGGTTCGCCGCAACGCGGTTGCCGGTATTGCACGCATGCTGACCTATGATGGCGCACTGACAGCGCTGATCAATAAATTTAAAGATATCAACGGCCATGTGCGGCGCGAAGCTTGTCTGGCTCTTGCCAATTCAACTTCTGCCCAGCTGGTTGAGCCACTGTTCGGCGTTCTGACCACCGAGCCATACGGCGATGTCAGGGAAGCCGCCGCTGCGGTTCTTGCCCTGCGCAAAGACCCGGCGATCACCAAGCGTCTGCTTGAAATGCTCGACAGCGATAACTCACGGGTTCGCGAGACCATTTCCAGAACTATCTGGCAGTGCGGCTCGACCCTGGCGGTTGACTCACTTATTCAGAAACTCAACGACAAAGAATGGCGCGTTGTCGTCAATTCATGCTTCTCACTCGAGAACATGAAAGATCTCAAGTCGATTTTTCCGCTCAAAGAACTGCTGAAAAATGCTGACTGGCAGATCAGAATTGCAGCGATTTCGGCTCTGAGAGCGTTTCGCAGCAAAGAACTCAAGAATTTCTTCGTGCCGTTGCTCGGCGATGAAAACCCCCAGGTTGCAAAACTTGCGGTGGTGGCCCTCAGCGAGCTTGGCGACAAGTCACTTGATATCGACCTGCACAAGCACATCAAACACAACCGCTGGGAAGTCAGATACCAGATCGTTAAGGCGCTTGGCACCATTAAAAGCCAGAACAGCGTCAGCACTCTGGCCCAGATGATTGAAAAAGATGAAAGCAACGCGGTTAAAGCCCGGGCCATTCTGGCGCTTGCCAAAATTGGTGACAAAAAGCCGGCCGAAATCGTGTTCAAGGTTCTTGACAGCGCTGACCAGAACCTGATAATCGCTGCTATCAAGTTCTTCAAAGATAATGGCAATTCGAACCTCAACGGCCTTGAAGCAAAGATCAGAGAAATCTTTCTGCGCGATGTCTGGGTGAAGAATTATTTCATTCAGACTTTTGCCCAGAACCAGTCAGAATTCCTTGAAAAGATTCTTAAATCGGTAATTTCGCCGCGCCAGGCGCGTCTGATCGACCGTCTCAAGGCTGCTCCGGTTGACGATAAGGGTATGAATACCGAAGAAGCTCTGGTGCTGCGTGAAATTATCGCCCAGAAATGCGGCGTTGAAATACAAGATCGCAAGGCACTCGAACAGAAGCTGTCGCGTAATCTCGGCCGCTTCTTTGTGACCTCCTGGATCGAATATTATCATTGCCTCAGATACGGTGCCGAAGAGGGCAGTGACCTGCTTAACAGCCTGTATGACTCGATTACCAATCCCGACACTGAATTCTTCGGTGAAGCCAAACAGAGCACTGTTATGGTATCAACGATTCTGCCAGAATTGATCGAAAATCGTGTCAAAGAAGGCGCCAGCGAAATCAGAATTCTCTGCTGCGGCGTTTCATTTGGCCCCGAAGCCTATTCGGTCGCCATGAGCGTGCTCGAAGACCTGCATACAGACAAGGCAAAAGTCAAGGTGGTCGGTACTGATGTATCGCACATCTGCTTGAATACCGCCAAACGCGGCATCTACAAACGCGAAATGTTCAGACAGATCGACCAGAAATATACTGACCTTTATTTCGAAGATGATCGGGGCGATCTGCGTGTAAAAGACCAGGTGAAGAATCTGGTTGACTTCAAATATACCAACGCCGTCAACGCCGAAGCCATGGAAGGCCTCGGGGAATTCGATGTGGTGATCTGCCGCAACCTGTTCTCTGATTTCTCGCAGAAGGCCCGTGAACGCATGGCCGAAAATATTTATAATATTCTCGTGCCAGGGGGCGTGCTGCTTATCGGTGGCAAAGAAACCCTCTATAACGTTACCAAAGCTTTCAGACTTCAGACTTTCGACAAGGTAGTTGCTTACCGCAAACTCTGATACCTGACCCAAAAATCCGCCTGACGATGCGTCGCCGGGCGGATTTTTTGTTGTCTCTGGCGGTTGTACTTTGCTCTGCTTTTCTGGTACAGTGCAGCTAGAAAATCGAGATGCGAGGTTTTATAATGAAAAAACTGTTTTCTTTTATGGCTCTGGCATGTTTGCTGTTGTTGCCCGGGTGCTTCGGAAGCGATTCTGATGGCGATTCCCCGGTGGCCCCGCCAAGTTTTGTAACTCTCAAGGGCACTCTGACCCCGCCAGACCAGATTGATTCATCATTACTTGCCTCACTGGTCACTAATAACGATACTCCGGTTCGTAATGCTTTTAAAGATGCAGTTGTCTGGGTAAACGGGTTTCCGGCCGCCAGTTGCACCGTCGACTCGTCGGCAACCGGAAGTGGTTGGCCACTGCGCATCTACAATGTGCCGCAGAATGCCCAGAGAAATTACAAGATTCAGGTTTTTGCCGGCAAAATTGTACTCAAAAGCAATATTCTTGAAGCGAACCGCGAAAATTTTGCGATTAATACCGAAACCACAGCAGCGGCATTACTTGCTGAAGCTCTCAAGAAAACTCAGGAACAGATGCTTGCCAGTTACCCGTCGGTGGTTAACAGCCTGAAAACCGATTTGCTGAACGCTGCCCGAAAAACCGCCACTGAGCTCGGCAATAACCTGGTGCTGGCCGGCACCATTGACACCGCGGTAAAAAAATACCAGGGCTATGTTGAAGCCCTGGGTGACCTGAACAGCGATGCCAGACTTGCTTATCTTCAGAAAGAAAACGACCTCGACGGCGATGGCCATGTCGATCTGCAGATTGTTCAACCACCGGGCGGAACGCGCATCAAACTTTTGACAACACTTGCTACCGCGACTTCCTTGTTCATTGAGGCTGCCAACCTCAGTTCTTATTCAGACAACGCGGTTCTCGACGATTTTGCCCAGTCAAGAATCAGCGAAGGTAATACTTTTGATCGCAGCGACAAAGATTTTATTGTCGGCCTGTTTTTGAAGCGCTCGGCACTTGCTGACCAGTATGTTAAGGTTCTGGTGCGGCGCATTGATATCGATATAAATGGCAATTTCAGCGGGGTTGTGGCTGAATACGCTTTTATCTCAACCGGAACCACGGCCATCAGCACAGGAACCAGAACCCTGCAACTGCAGAATGCCGCCTCGGTTGAAGGTGCTGTGGCCGCCACTGATTTTCTCAAAGATGGGGTGCCGGCTGATAATAATCTGACCTATATCAGCACCGCCAGAGGAATTGGTTGTTACAGCGGCAACCAGATGCTGGTTGCGGTAATAGATGGGCAGTCCCCTCTAGAAAACCTTTCCAGCGCCCCCAAAATAAGCACCGGAGTCTATTTTGCCGATACGGCTGCTGCGCTGAACGATCTCAAACCCGGCCGGACCCTGCAGATTGGCGATGTATTCAGCGCCTATTTTCCGGGAACTCGTCATTATGCCCTGTTCAAGATCAAACAGATTGATTCTTTCAGCATTACGGTCGATTACAAAGTCAATTCAACCCCCGACGAACCCCGGTTCTAAGCCGCATCCTGCGGCAATCGCCCGCGTTTTGCCCTCCAGGCAAAACGTCCGGTCTTAGCGGCATCGTTTGCAGGGAACTATGGGGTGCTCGACAAGCGTCGCTTATGCAATCGCCTGA
>Ga0116170_10001905_pt1 | contig 20672 bp, 28 predicted proteins | sample AD_JPNHW1_MetaG_FD_89797 | JGI IMG/M metagenome (GOLD analysis project Ga0116170, IMG submission 89797) | Active sludge microbial communities of municipal wastewater-treating anaerobic digesters from Japan - AD_JPNHW1_MetaG | ecosystem: Engineered > Bioreactor > Anaerobic > Digestate | place...
CAAACTAGAAACAGACCATCCTCATTATGATCTTGATACAGACAATTGGCGGCTAGGTTATGCCTGGGGAATGTTCGAGCCGATGAAAGAGAAACTTGCGCGAGAGCGCCAGGTATCAGACGCAGAAATCAACGAACTCGGAGCACAGGAAGCGGAAAAGAGAGACAAGAAATGACACCAGAAAAAAAGCGAAGAGCGAGGTACGAAGAAATTACTATCAAGTTTGTTGGCTCAACAAAATTCAAGCAAGAACTTGTAGATAAGATTTTTGAAGTATTGAATGATGACGATTTTCAGGTCAAAGCCACAAGGAACGGGTGTGGTTTCACATTCAATACGTCATTCCCACCAAGCGATGAGGTGATGATATGACACCAAAAAACGAATTAGGAATAGGAGCTATTTTTTCGGTAAGCCGCCTGAGATTGACATGCTTGCTTTGATAGGCTGGCAACCGACCCGGCAGGCGTTTATAGAATACCAATGCTTGAAGTCCGGAAGGAGGATGAATGAATTGCAGTTATTGTAAAAAAGAGATGAAGAAAGCAGCGGATAGTTATACGAATTTCGGGACTGTCCTTGATTTAGAACCGCCAGAGCCAGTGTTATTGTGCAAGAAATGTGTGAGAGACGAAATAGCCTTTTGGCTGGAACTTGGCGTTATGCCTAATCATTGGATTATGGCGAAGTATGAAAAGGCTCTTGCAGATAAGCTTGGGTATATTCGTTGCGGGGAACATGAATATGTTAGGTGGAAAAAATTAAAATTACAACAACATGAGGCAGAATGACAGACATACAACTTAGCTATGATGAAATCAAGCAGCGGATGAAGGAGTTGGAATGAAATACAGCAAAGAGTTACACGAAAGAGTAAGGCAGAATTTACGGATGTTTGATTATCCACGTTTTGACGATGGCGATATTGATTGCCTTCTTGATGAAATCGAGCGGTTGCAGGCAGAGCGCAGGTGGATACCCGTGAGCGAGAAACTTCCTAATGACTGGCAAAACGTACTTGCTTATTCAGACGCTATTCATACCGCAATTTATTTCAAGAAAGATTTTGTAGGAAGTGCCGGATATTTACCAGGTGTCACCCACTGGATGCCACTACCCCCGCCGCCGGAGGACAAATGAGCGCACTCGAAGACCTGTTAGCCGACCAACTGACGCGCGAGGGCATCGAGTTCTACCGCGAGTACAAGTTTCCGTGTGAGGACATGGCGGGCAAGCACCATAACTACCGCATGGATTTTTGCCTGCACAATTTGCGGATATTCGTGGAGGTGCAAGGCGGGATTTACATGCGCCGCTCCGGTCACAACTCCCCGTCTGGACTCATTCGCGACTACAACAAGTGTAATCTCTCCCAGCTTCACGGCTGGCGATACCTGCAATTCACCGCCGAGGACGTGAACGAGGGCAGGGCGGTGGACATGATTATCAGGATGAGCGAGGCGGGGAGATGAATCAGTGTGTTGATTTTAATTATTCAATAGGCGACAAGGTAAAAATTAAAGATATTGATATTTCCGGTTTTGTCGTTGGACTATATTACGGAGATACAGGACGGCAATATCAAACCGCATACTTCGTGGATGGCGAAATGAAAACCATCTATCTTTATGAGTTTCAAATTTGTGCGGTAAATAACCATTTGACAGGATTACTCCAATGAGCGAGGCGATGCGATGAGCGAATTGGTTGCAAATATCGAATATTGGTTTACCCACACAGACCAGTTTGAGGTTTTGTTTGCCTTGATGGCGATAGGCGTTGGGCTGGTATGTTTTGGTTGGGTTCTGGATACTATATTCTGCGTCCTGTTTCGGAAGAATAAATAATGAGTTGGTCAGGCGGTATCGCTGAATGGGTCGAGAATGATACGGCGTTTATCTCCGTTGCGTTCTCTTGGAAACTTCCAGAAGCTTATCAGCGTGCCGTTTGGCATAAATCTTCCGGTAAAAGCGTCAGGGTCGGTGGTGGCGGCGCGTTCTACCACAAGGATTATTTCAATGGTGTGGCTGATTATGGCGGCGCGGTGGACGCACTACCTCACCACAATCCGCAGGCTACGAAGGCAAGTGAAGGTTGCCCGATTGGATGCTACTTCTGCACCGTTCCGAATATTGAGGGACGCGATTTTACTTTACTGCCAGATTTTACGCCGCGTCCGATCCTATGTGATAACAACCTTTCAGCCCTGCCGGAAGATTATCAGGATTACATCATACAGAAATACCTTGATTATGGCGTGCCACTTCTGGACGCAAACAGTGGGTTTGAACCAACTTCATTTTTTGAGGAAACCTACAACCGTTGGAAGAAAATAAATAAAGGTGCATGGCGTTTCGCGTTTGATGAGATGGTAGAGGAACGGTACGTGAAGCGTATGACTGAAATTCTGAAAGGCGAACCGGCATCATCCAAGAGGGTCTATGTCCTGATCGGGAATGAGCCGATGGAGAATTGCCTGTACAGAATAAACCGCGTGATTGAGTGGGGTTGCGAACCGCACGTGCAACCAGTCATGGCATTAAATACTTTGGAGAAAAAACCTATGGTCAAATTTGATTGGACGGAACATAAACTACAACAAATGGCACGCTGGGCAAACCGCTGGCTATGGCGGTCAATGAAATTCGAGGAATACCGATGACCTACTCCCCGAAAAAGTGTAATCCCTGGTACGGCGAGCGCAATAAGCAGATTGTCGCGTCCTACCAGCAGGGGCAGACGCCGGAGGAGATCGCGGACTACTGGCGTCTTTGCGCCAGCACTGTGCGCATGATCCTGCACGATTACGGCGCGCAGCCACGAGGCGGTGACATTGTGTACAGGAGGTGGTGATGGCGGAGAAACTACCCGTGTTCGTGGTGGGGTATCAACCGCACGAGGGCATACTCCCTGACGATTATGGCGACTTCCGAATTGGCGCTCACTTTGACATGGAGCAGGCGCGGGAGATGGCGAGGCAGGGCGTGTTCCCACCGGGCATCATCCTGCAATGCAAAGGCGGGTATCCGTGCGTTATCAAAGGCGTGTACGATACACCGCAGATAGCCGTGCCACTGGAGGTGAAATGAGTATAGCCGCCGTATACTTCCTGCTCGCACTGCTTATCCTCGCGTTCCTGGTGGTGCTGGCGATAACGATATTGTTCTTCATCGGAGGCGAATGAATAGGCCAACGGACGAAATCGACAACCGCATCGATATGGAGCAAGTGTTAGACCGCCTTCCGCCTCAGCAACGGAGAGCGGTGCTACTTTACTTGCGCGGATATTCCCAGGCGGAGATCGCGCGCAAATTCGGGGTATCTCAGCAGGCAATTTCAAAAATGATGAAAGTCGTGGTTGTAAAATGTGCGCTATTTTACACCTTGTCTTAATAGAGGCCAATGTGCAACGAAATTGTATTTGCGGAAAACGTATTGCCGGAAAGCGTGACCTATGCGACGAGTGCTATACGATTTATGGCCGCAAATGGGCGGAATGGCCCGCCTGGCTTCGTGACTGGATGTGTGCTACCCAGCACGAGCGTTATGAGGAACGGTGTGCGAATAAGCGTGAAGTTCCTTATTCTGAAAAATATGTCAAATAGGAGCAATAAATGACCGTAACCCCTGAAATGTTAGTTGGCGTGTCCGGTGTCGTGCTATCCCTGCTGTTCAGCTACATCCCCGGTCTGCGCGTGTGGTACGCCGGACTCGTCTCCGAGACAAAGCAGCTCATCATGCTGGGACTGATACTCGTTATCTCCGGCGCGGTGTTCGTGTTGGGCTGTAATGGCATCCTGGCCACGAATATCCAATGCGACAAGAGCGGTATCGTCAGCTTCGTGTTCATTGTCATCACCGCGATCATTTCCAACCAGGCGACGTATTCCATCACTCCGCAGACGAAGGACGTGCTGGTCGCAAAGCAGATGCGCGACGATGGGGAGTGCATTGAGGGTGAAGGATAGTTGGAGCAAATTGCAATAGAGGCAAGCGCAGAGGTTCGCCAGGTGAAGACTATGGCGGATTTTAGCGTTAATGTGGTTCTCAATCTTCCAGAATCCTGCAAGGAACAGGCAAAGCGGTTTATTGACTGGCAAGGGAAGATGATACGCATTGTGGCTGTACAAGAAGATTAGCGAAAAAAAGCGAATAAAAACGAACAAAAATGGAAGAAAACAGTGAGGTTCAAGAGATATTAGCGCAGTTGGCAGACAAGGAACTTTCCTATGTCATGGCCAGGCGTCACTTATTCTCTAACCTGAAATCAGCGGAAAAAGCCGGACTCAGTAAAGAATGGTGGTATTCGCTCACTTCGGAGCGACAAGCGCAACTGAATATCTTTGCTGACAGGTTGCGAAGGGCGGACGCAAAAGCGGTTATTGCTTCAAATATTTTGAATGATGCAGTCGAGGACGCGGCGGGCGTGCTTGTCAACAGCCTGAAAGATAGAGACGCCAGGTTGAGACTCGCAGCTTCTAACAGCCTTTTAGATCGCGTGATCCCCAGGCTTGCACCGGAGATAAACGGTACGGTGAATGTCAATGTCAACGACCTCAGAGCGGAAATACAGCGCAAGCTGGCTGGAATCGCAGTCGATACAAGCGAGGAATGATTTTCTCGCAAAGCTGACAGACGCTGAACTTTTACACCTCAAATACGATTGGTCATTCTGGGCGCGTGATAAGCAGCTGCTACCCGAATCCAACTTCTTTATCTGGCTGATACTCGCAGGGCGCGGGTTTGGCAAGACAAGGACGGGAGCGGAAACGGTTAGGGAGTGGGTACGCTCCAATCGTTACGTCAACCTGATAGGTGCAACAGCGGATGACGCGCGGGACATCATGATCGAGGGCGAGAGCGGGATACTCGCGATTTGCCCAAACAACGAGCGCCCGGTTTACAAGAAGTCTGAGAGACGGCTTGATTGGCCCAATGGCGCGGTGAGCCTGATATTCACAGCGGATGAGCCGGAGCGGTTACGAGGCAAGCAGCACATGAAGTTGTGGGCGGATGAGGTCGCATCCTGGCGGTATCCAGAGAGTTGGGATCAAGCCATGATGGGGCTGCGGTTGGGGGAAAGACCGCAGGGGGTTGTAACCACAACTCCAAAGCCAACGAAGCTGATCCTTGAACTTGTCAACGACAAGAAGAACATCGTAACCACTGGCACAACGTACGAGAACAAAGCGAACCTGGCACAAGGGTTCTTTGACAAAGTAATCACGAAGTACGAAGGCACACGTTTGGGATTGCAGGAACTTGAAGCGAAGCTCCTCACAGATAATCCAGGCGCGTTATGGAAGAGGGACAAGATTGACGATAGCCGTGTGGTCAATCACCCTGATTTGGTAAGAATCGTGGTGGGTGTAGATCCAACAGCATCCAGCACGGGAGATGAGGCAGGAATTATCACGGTTGGACTTGCACACGAACAATTTTACACATTATCAGATGACAGCCGGCAGGGGAGCCCGCATGAATGGGCAACAGCAGCGGTAACGGCCTATCACCGTCACAAAGCGGACTGCATCGTAGCAGAGAAAAACAACGGCGGGGAGATGGTCGAAGCCGTTATCAAGCAGGTGGACAAGAACGCGAAAGTAAAACTTGTTTGGGCGTCACGGGGCAAGGTAACAAGAGCGGAGCCAATCGCAGCGATAGCAGAGCAGGGGAGAGACCATCACGTTGGTTATTTTCCTGAATTAGAGGACGAACTGTGTATGTGGATGCCGGGAGACGATTCACCAAACAGACTTGACGCAAAAGTGTGGGCAATGACTGAGTTACTGGGCAGACCGTCCGCGAGCGGAACGATAGAAGACTGGATGTGACAATGGCATTTTATGACAAAATACTCGATTCTTTAGGGCGTTCCATCGCTGGCTATATGACTGACAGGCGCAAAGAGCGCAGTCACATGGAACGCGATTATTACACTGGAGACCATCCCGAACAGCTGAAATTGAAACCAGGGCAGTATAACGACAACCTGGCAATGAACTACGTGGGGCTGGCAATCGCGCGCGGAGTGAGCAGGCTGTTCAATGGCGGTATTGAGTTTCACTTGCCCGAAGGTCACGACAAGCAGGCTGAATACTTAGAGCAGATTTGGGACACGAACAACCAGGAGCAGCTTCTCTACCAACTGGCTCTCAATGGCGGGGTATATGGCACGCCGTTTGTGAAGATCGTACCGGACGGAATCACGAACCGCATCACGGGCGCAGTTTGCCCGCGCCTGGTTGCGCTTGACCCTGAGATTACGACCGTTATCCCTGATCCGTTTGATGTGGACGAGCCGGAAGTTTACAACATCGAATTTACCATAGGCGACCGCTCCTACAAAGAGGTGACGCGCAAGGCGCAGCCGAATGATTTTGAAGATCCACAGAACGCAGTTGGTTCCTGGATCGTTGAACATTTTATCCTGGACAAGTCAACGGGGGGCAAGTGGCTGCCAGACCCGAACAAGCCTCCGGTGCAATGGCCGTATGACTTCGCTCCCATTCTCCACTGGAAGAACCTGCCCGCCCTGAAAGCGCACCGAGGCTGTTACGGCGCAACGGACGCGGAATGGGCGCTGGGTATCCAGGACAAGCTCAACTTTGCCGATAGCAACATCAACAAGACGATCCGCATGAACGCCGCGCCTCCGACCATTGTGACCGGTGTGGCGACAGCGCCTGAAATGGCAACGGGGCCGGGTTCGCTCACGTGGTTCTCTGACCCGGAAGCGAAAGCCTATAACCTGCAAGCCAACGCGGATATTGACGGCGCGCGTGCATTCGCAAGCGACCTGCAAAGCGGAATCTTCCAGCTTATGCGTGAAGTCCCTCCGGCTGTGATTCAGCAACTTGGCAGCGGGCTGACAAACTTCGTGATGCGCGTAGTATTTTCGGACGCCATAGAAAAGAACGACACAAAGCGGGAGCTTTATGGTGACGCGATATGTGAACTCAACCGGCGGATGCTGGTACTGGCTGGAATGGAAGGCGAAGAGTCCGACCCTGGCATTATCGAATGGGGTGACGCGCTCCCAACCAACCCGGCGGAGCAGATAGCAGAGGACACGTTCCTGCTGGCAAACGGGCTGGTAAGTAAACAGACCATCGCCAAGAAGTACGACATTGACTACGAAGCCGAAAAAGAATTGCTGGCGCAGGAAGCCTCAGACAAGAACGCGCTGGGGGGCAACCTCTTACGTGACTTCCTGGCGAATAAGAATCAGGGAGAGACGCTATAACTCTGCTGGCTGAATGGATACGCCTGAAGAGGCAGCTTGATGCGATTGACGCGCAGGTGATGAAACGCCTGATCGACGCATATGGGGCGACATACGAGCGGATACTGCCAGAGATTGACGCGCTCACGGAGTACATAGAAGCGCAGCAGGCAGCGGGCAAACTGACAAGTGCGGCGATAAAGAAATCAGCGGTCTACCAGAACCTTATCAACTCAATCGAACGCGAGCTCACGGATTATTCCGGCTATCTCAAAGTGGAGACAACCAAAGCAGCCACAGACGCAGCAAAGTCCGGGCTGGCAGGCGGACGCCTCCTGATTCTAATTGGGCTGGCTGAAGCGTTGGGGGTTGACGTGAAAGCCGTACCAAAGAACGCAGTCAGTATGGCACCACCGGACGCGCTGGCGTTCCTGAGAGATTATCTTGACCCACGCGGGCCGCTGTTCGCAAAGATTCAATACTTATCAGGCTATCACAGCGTAGCCATAGCGGACGGAATACTGGAGATGGTCGGAAATGGCAAGAACCCGCGCGACATAGCGAAGTGGATCACGGACGCTTATGGGATGGGGCTGACCGATTCAATGCGCATGTGTCGTACTGCCCAGCTTTACTCCTATCGGCAGGCCAACAACGCGGTACAGGTTGCCAATAGTGACGTATTGCAGGGTGTGGTGTGGTGTGCGGAACTGGATGACCGCGTTTGCATGAGCTGTGTCGAGTTACACGGGCAAGTATTCCCGGTCGGGACGGTCTGCGACGATCACCACAATGGCAGGTGCGCGATGCTGCCCTGGGTGAACGGGGTAGAAAATCCAGTGAGTCAGACCGGCGAGGACTGGTTCACGGCGCAGGACGAGGCGACACAAAAGAGAATGATGGGCGTTGGCAAGTGGAACGCCTGGCAGGATGGAAAATTTGAATTATCGCAATTATCCACTATTTACAGTGATCCGGTGTTTGGCGACATGAGAAGTGAAGCCACACTAAAAACTCTATTAGGAGAATAAGACAATGGCAGATTCTACTCAGGCAGTAGAACCAACAGCAAGCGAAACCGCGACCCAGGTGGACGTGGTGGAGGTAGAGGTAGGCGCGGACGGGAAACCGTTTGACGCCGCGCGTGCGCAGGCTCTCATTGAGAAGCAGCGAGAGGAATTGAAGGCCGCGAAAGCAGCGGCTAAAGAACTGGCGGAGCTCAAAGCCGCCGAGGCAAAACGCAAGGACGCGGAACTTTCTGAACTGGAAAAGGAAAAGAAAGCGCGCCTTGAACTGGAAAGCCAATTAAAAGCCGCAACGCTCCGCGAGATGCAGAGGGCTGCTGCCGAAAAGGCGAAACTACCAGCTGAGTTTGCCGACCGTATCCGAGGCGAAACCGCCGAGGACATGGAAGCTGACGCCGCTAAACTGGCGGCCGCGCTTCCGAAACAACCAACCATCAAAACTGACCCGACGAACCCTGGCAACGCGGAACGGAGCGAAACACTTGCAGAGATGCGGGAAAGGTTGATGCCTAAAAGCGTCAACATCTTCGACCCAACGTTTACACGTGCGCAAGGCGGAGGGCTGTTTATTACAGACAAGGATAAATAATTATGGCAAACGAATCAACTTATACCAGCATGTCGGCATTGGTAAATTCCATTATCGACACTGCTTTATTGACCGCCAGCGAGCAGAGCGTAATGGCTCCGCTGGTTCGGAGTTTCAATGACTCCAACTCATCCACTACCCGCATCTGGGCGCAATACACCGGCGGAACTATCGCAACCATCACTGAAGCCACCGACCTGGCAATGCAAGCCTTCACGCCTGCTGCTGCGGGTACGTTGACCCCTGCGGTTTACGGAAGCAACTACTTCCTGACTGATCGGCGTATTAATTCTGACCCCTTTGGGGCGCGTGCTGATGCGGGTGCTGACCTGGGCCGCCTCATGGCGGTAAATGTGGATAGCAAGCTTACCGGCTTGTTCTCCAGCCTCTCCGGTGGAACCGTAGGAACTGCGGGCGGAACCCTCACCTGGGCAAACATCATGCGCGCCTCGGCGTACATCAAGACCAACTATGGACCGGCTCCGTACGTGTGCGTGCTTCACCCTGTGCAGTGGTACTACCTGACCTCCGTTGCTTCCAGCGTCCCGACTCTCATGCAGAGCGAAAAGATCAAGGACAGCGTGGTTGGCTCCTTCTACGGTGGCTCTTTTGGTGGGATTGACTTCTTCGTTGACGCCAATATCACCAGCGGAACCGCTGCGGTGGGTGGCATGTTCAGCCGCGATGCTATCGCGCTTGACGTGCGCCAGCCGTTCAAGATCGAACTCCAGCGCGACGCTTCACGCGGCGGCGGTGGTTGGGAACTCATCTCAACGATGGAATTTGCGTACGGCGTTTATCGCCCGACCTTCGGGTGCAACCTCGTAGGTACATCCTCATAAAGTAATAAACCGGGCGGATAGGGTCATTCCCGAAAAGGACAGCTCCCATCCCTGCCGCCCGGCTCCGGGAGCTTATGAGAAAGGGACAATCATTGACAGACCAACCAGCAGGCAGCACCTTAACAACTAAAAAGTTACATTTGAACTGGCACTCAAATGCGCCCTGGTCTCCTACAGGCTATGGCAACCAGACAAAGCTATTTATCCCGCGTATCAAGAAACTGGGATACGAGGTATCCATCACCGCCTTCTATGGACTGCAAGGCGCGATGATCGACTCTGGAGGCGTGAGGATCTATCCGGTAGGGAAACACCCTTATGGGCAGGACATCATCGGCGCAAGCGCGCAGATGGACGGGGCAAACGCGATCATCACACTCATGGATGCCTGGGTCATCATGCCCGAAAACATCCCCTCAACAATAGGCTGGTTTCCCTGGTATCCGGTAGACTGCGAACCGATGCCCGCAGACGTGCTAAAAAAAGTACGCCGCGCTCGCAAGGGAATTGTAATGTCAAAGTTTGGCAAGCGCATGGCGGAGCAGGCAGGGCTGGAAACGTTTTACGTTCCTCATGGCGTGGACACCAACGTATTCAAACCAGTAGACAAGGCGCGTGAAAGACTGCAATGGCCTAAAGACAAGTTTATCGTGGGAATGGTCGCAGCTAACAAAGGATTGCCCCCACGCAAGAGCTTCTTTGAACAGATCACCGCCTTTGCCGCGTTTCATAAATTGCAACCTGACACCATGCTCTACCTGCACACCGACGACGGGGCAAGGGGCGGAGAACTGGCAAACCTGGTTAGCTACTGCAAGGCGATGGGTCTAAAGACTGATTACCAGAAGAACGGGCCTGTTTGCGAAGATACGGACGTGTTATTTGCCGACCAATACACGCAGCTCATCGGCTTACCAGACGCTTACATGGTGGACGTATACAACGCGCTGGATGTACTCATGCTTTGCTCGATGGGTGAAGGCTTTGGAATACCGCTGATAGAAGCGCAAGCGTGCGGATGCCCTGTGATAACGGGCGACTGGACAGCGATGGGGGAACTCTGTTTCTCCGGCTGGCTGATACCGAAAGAGGAAGCGCGTGCAGCCTGGCACCCCGTATTTGAAGCCTGGCAGTGGCAGGTGAACACATCGGCTGTAGTCGATAGGTTACTCAAAGCGTATGAAGTCAAGGGAAACCAGGATTACAGGAAACGCGCGCGCAAAGGCGCGCTGCAGTATGACGCGGACAAAGTGACTGAGAAATACTGGAAACCAGTGCTGGCAGAAATGGAAAAGATGATTTCTGTAAATTCAGGTATGGAACTGGTGACGTTTTGAAACACTACCTGCTTAATATCACATGGCGATGCCAATTGACCTGCTCCTACTGCTGGGTGAGACGCAGTATCAACACGAACCCTGAATTGACGAAGGCTGAAACCAGACCGGCGATTGACTGGGCGCGGGCGATAGAACGGGACAAGCCGGATATTCTCACGATGGGCGGTGGTGAACCGCTATCAGTCCCCTGGGCAATCGACCTGATACGCGCCTTCCCGAATATCAAGTGGAGCTTATCCACCAACGGGATAATGGTCAACAAGATCATGGAACTGGCAGCGCAGAAACTTGGACAAATCATCAACATCAATTTGAGCTATCACCCTGAAAGCGCGCAGAAGTACGACTGGTATTTTGACCAATGGAGGCGCGAGATCATCACCCTGGCAAACGCCGGTTATAACGTTTCATCCAACGTAGAAAAGACGGGCGACAACGTAAAGAACTCGAAGCAGGCGATTGAGTGGATGAAGTTACAAGGGCTTCCTATGCTGATCAGTCCGATATGCGGAGGCAGGCCGGAACTGGCACAACCGCAGCCGAAGCCGTTACTTTGCGAAGCGGGCACAAATCACCTGGTTATCGCTCCAGACGGGGGCGCGTGGCCTTGTCAAACGGCTATCAACAGTTACGCATGGCGTGAAACTTATCTGGGCAACTGGCTGGATGGTGAATTGGACATGAGTAAGAAACCTGTCCCCTGCCATTTGTGGTGCGTAGAGCTGTACTCGCAGTACAAGGAACACCAGGCGGGTGACTTCTTTGGAATCAACGCGCGGGAGGCGGAATGAGGGCAGTTGTAACTGGAGCAGAAGGGTTTTTGGGAGCGAACCTTTGTAAAGAACTCATGGCGCGCGGGCATGAGGTGATAGGCACGTCACTTAACAGGCAGCACAAAACGAGCCTGGACGCGCTGAAAGTGGACTGTCGTATCGAATACGGCGATGTTACCGACCCGGAATTTATAGACCGGGTGATTGCGACAAGTGAGGCGGACTGGGTATTTCATTTGGCAGCGGTGAGCATTGTCCGGGTTGCGTCCGCCTCACCAGCGATAGCACTCAAAACGAACATCATGGGGACCGTCAACGTGCTGGACGCCTGTGCACGCGCGGGCACGAAGAAGGTGCTGATAGCCTCCAGCGATAAAGCCTATGGCGATCATGAGGGCAAAGCCTATGAAGAAAACATGGCGCTAAAGCCAACAGGAGCTTATGAAGTGAGCAAGACCTGCGCGGATCACATTGGAACGCTCTACGGGGCAACGGTGGTCAGGTGTGCGAACCTTTACGGGCCGGGTGACTTAAATTGGTCGCGGCTGATACCTAACTCAATCCGGCTGGCACTCAAAGGGGAAGCACCGCACATTTACGGGGACGCGGTGGATGACAAGCGCGAATGGTTATTCGTGGATGACGCGGTAAACGCTTATATCACCCTGGCAGAGCGGGGCAAAGCGGGCGCGTATAACGTGGGTTCAGGGATGCAGATGTCACCTATGGAACTTGCATACGAGATATCCTCCATGACCGGCTGCAAGCCTCCTGAAGTGGTGAAAAAGGAACGCGGATTCTACGAAATCCCCACACAGGTACTTGACTGCAAAAAGATGCAGGCGGTCGGCTGGGACGCGGAATACAGTTTATTCCGGGGACTCACCAAAACAGTGGACTGGTACGGGGCATACCTGGCATGAGAATCCTCTTCTGGCACGAACAATCTGACACAGCCGGCGGTGCTGAAAGTATGCTGCGTGACCTGACAAAAGCATTGAAAGACCAGGGGCATGAGGTTGCGTGGCTGCACAGCGAACACATCAGGCAAGCGGTAGACACATTCAAGCCGGACGTGGTGCAGGTATGGACGATCAATAACCGGATGCCAGTGACGGCGGTCTCATATTTACAGGACAACAAGATAGCGCACGTGTGGGCATTGATGAATTACTGGCCGTTCTGCTCCGAGAACATCATGCTCAAGAATATTGACGAAGCCTGCAACGCGGTAAATAAAACCTGCGACGGTAACTGTCAGAGTCACAGGGTAGACCTGGCGGATATAGTCAACCGCTCGCCGGTGCTGGCACTCAACAATTACAGCGCGGACATATACCAGCGCAACGGGGTACGCTGCGATTATGTAGCTGAATTGGGCGTAGATACCGACCTGTTCAGACCGGACGAGATGCTGATGGAAGACGGGGCAATTTACACGTCAAGCGCGTGGGTGCAATTCCCGCATAAAGGCATGAGGTACATCCAGGAAGCGATTATGGACACGCCGTTCAAAGTCAAGGTGATGTCAGGACTGACAAGGGAACAGGTAGCAACAGGGCTGAAACACGCGGATATTTTTATCTTTCCCTCAACGTATGAGGAAACTTGGGGATTATGCCTCACAGAAGCAATGGCTTCTGGTTGCGCTTGTATCGCCAGCGATGTAGCTGGGGCAAGGGCACAGATCCACCCTGGCATGGGGTTATTGGTGCCTCCGCGTGATGCCGGCGCGATTAGAGAAGCGATCAGGACATTGGTAGACAACAGGGAAATGCGCGAGTATTTTGGCAGGAACGCGCGCGCGCACGTGGTGAAAGAACACACACTTGAAGCGATGGGGCGGAGATACCTCGAAGTTTATAACGATGTAATCAAAAGGAATTAATTATGGCGAGATCAGGTTTGAGCTATTTACGGGACGATTTGAGACAACTCACAGACGCTGGGTTGTCTGACTGGACGGTGGGGGCGGTATCTTATTTCAACAGTGACATGCTGGATACCATTCTCGATAAACACGCCGAGCCGTTTTCGTTTGAGCTGATGGACTCGCTTAAGCCTGATATGGCAAGCTCCGGCGCGTATTCCTGGACACGTTACCAGATAAATGGCGCGGAGAATATCGAACAAACCACCGGTGGAACGGCGATATTTATCATCCAGGATCAATCCGGCGCGGTCATCCCTTCATCCTCTTACAGCGTGAACTACCGCACGGGGTTAGTCACTTTCACGGCTGACACGCAGGGCGCGCCTTACTACGCAACTGGCTGGAGCTACGACATAAACGGGGCGGCAGCGGATATATGGCGCATGAAAGCCAATCACGCCGCTAATTCATTCGACTTCACAACTGACAACCATTCGATCAAAAGAAGCCAGGTGTACCAGCAATACATGAAACAGGCGGATTTTTACCAGGCGAAAAGCTGGAAGGGCGGAGCGGGCAAAGGCGCGATGGTTAGAGAGGACACGGACGCATGTTAACCGCCGCCGAACTTGCTTTTATGCGCGAATCTGTTGAAAAACTACTGCCGGAAACTTGCAGTATCCTCTCGGTGACATATACCAGCGACGGGGCAGGCGGGCTGACAGAGACCTGGGCAGCGACCAAGACGCTTGTACCTTGCAGGGTGGATTATCAGTCAGGGAATGAGAGGGTAGCCAACGCAGCTTTGACCCCTTACCAGAAAGCCGTTATCTCAATGGCATACGACGAAACGATAACCCCTGCAAACCGGATTCTTGTGGGAACTAACACATTCTCCATCCAGGCGGTGAACAACGGGCAAAGTTGGAAAGCCGTGACAAGATGCTCATGCGAGTTAGTGCCATGAACGTGACAACTGTTGGGAGCCTGACAATTCGGGAAGATATGTTGGACATGGTGAAGAACCTCAAAGAAAAACCAGCGTCTCTTGCTCCAATCATCAAGCGACACGCGCTTAATATCCAGGCGAACGCGGCGCAGGATGCCCCTGTAGACACTGGGGCGCTGAAGAACAGCATCCACGCGGAGCAGGTTGACGAGAATAACTGGATCGTCGAGGATGGTGTTGAGTATGGCGTTTACCAGGAACTTGGCACGTCGAAGGGCGTGACCGCGAAGCACTTTCTGGGCGGGGCAACTGAAAGAGAAGCAGAACCCTTTTTTGAGGACATCAGGAAAGTATTGGAAAAACCATGAGCATACAACCGACGCTAAACGCGACAATCTATTCCACTTTAGGAGGAACCATCACCAATGCCGGAACCGCCGTCTATTTCCTGCAAGCTCCAGATAACGCGGTATTGCCTTACATCGTTTGGGATTATGTCAACGAGGGAGAGGAAAACACCAATCCCCACAGAGGCAAGGATTGCGTCTTATTCATTCGGGCGTATGCGAGCACCCCCTCAGCGGCAGGGGTCATAGACGGGCAAATTGACACCGCTTTACATGAAAAAACCTTGACCATTACCGGCTGGACGAACATTCAGACCAGGCGGGAAAATGGAATGTCAATGGTTGAAACCGACTCCGCAGGTCGAAAGACGTATATGTGCGGCGCGGATTATCGTATCAGATCAGCTAAATAAGGAGTAATAAAATGGCAGAACATACAGGTGCAGCATTAGCAGTATCGTTCATTCACGCAGCGGGAACGCTCGTGCTGAACACGGATTACCGCAGTCTATCCAACAGCCCGACCATCGGACTTGTGAAATCGACAGCCGGATCGGACGCGGATGAGACCTACCTCACCACGCAGAAGGATGGCAAGTACAGCTGGAAGGGCTTATCACAGACAGCCGGAACCGTCCTCGAAAACGCGCTGGTTGAGGGCACGCAAGGCACGCTCATTATCGGGCGTGAAGGAACCGCGTCAGGAAAGCCGAAAGAAACCGTACCAGTGATTAGCATGGGGGCAAATTACAACTACCCCTATGATAACGTCGTCGAAATCACCTGCGATTTCCAGAAAAACGGCGCACGCGTTCTCGGTGCATTCTAAGGGCGGTGACTAATGGGAGAAGTCACACTTTCAACGGGCAAGGTCGTGAACATTGACACCAGCAAAATGACACACGGAGAATGGGAAGACTTTATCTCCGGTACGCAGGCCAAGAAAAAGGATTACGAGTTCATAGAGAAGGTCACGGGCATCGGCGCGGATGACTGGCGCGCGATGTTACACGACGATTCTCGCAGGCTTGTACTCGGAATCATCAAGGCAGCGAACGCACCCCTTGACCCCCCAAACTGAGTAAGCGCGTCTACGCGGGACTAAAGCTGGGCAAGTCCTTACCCTGGGTGTACTGGCGATGGAAAGTAGCGGAACAAATGGGGTGGACGCTCGAACAGGTAGACGCGCTTAGCGTAGCTGACTGGAATGATTATTTTCAAATCCAGGACGGCATAGCGAAAGCTAAAACAAGCATTTTATAGGCGGTAAATTTGGCTGAAAAAGTCGCAAGCATACTCGCGGAAGTGGGCATAGACTCCAGTAAATTCACGGCTGGGGCTAATGGCATATTAGGCGGAATCAACCAGATGATCGGTGGTCTCAGTAAAATGGGACTTGGCGTTGGTATCGCTATGGCTGCAATTGGCCTCCTGGTTGATGAACTCAAGAAAATGGAAGCCGCCGCAGAAGAAGCCGCAATCGCAGACGCAAAACTTGGCGCGGTGTTACGGTCAACCGGCGGAGCGGCAGGCATATCAAAAGACCAACTTGACGGTTATGCTGCCTCACTCAGCAAAATGTCAGGGATTGACGATGAACTTATTGTAAGCGCAGAAGCCGTGCTGCTTACCTTCACAAAAATCAGCGGGAGCATATTCCCGGACGTGATGCAAGCCGCCGTAGATATGTCCGCTGTGCTGGGGGGTGATTTACAAGGCGCGGTAGTGCAGGTTGGTAAAGCCTTCAACGATTTCAATGGCTACACCGCACTAAAGAGGGCGGGCGTATCGTTCACTTCGTCACAAATCGACCAGATCAAGAAATTCAAAGAAACCAATGATGTAATTGGGTATCAAAAGCTACTTCTCGCGGAACTATCCACTGAGTTTGGCGGAGCTGCCTCTGCAATGGAGAAAGCAAGTGACGGAGCAGAAAACCTAAAGATAGCAATGGGCAACTTTAGAGAAGCCGCAGGAAAAGACACCGTTGGAATCGCTCGCGGGTGGAATGAGTTTTGGACGAAATTCTACGACAACCAGGCGCGGAGAATCAGGGTACAGCAGGCGGAAGCAGACCTTAATGAGCGAGTCCAAGACAGGATGGGGGATTTAGGGGTTGCTCTGCAAGAGCAAGGTGTATTCGGCGCGGATATTCCCCAAACAATAGCAAACATCATAAGAGCACAAGACGCGTGGCAAGCCAGCCTCATTGCCCAGGCACGCGCCTATTATGCGCTTCATCCCGAACTTGGCAAGTACGTGGATGAGATGGGACAACTGCGTGACATCACCACCGGCGCTACAGAAGCAACGGAAGAGGACATAGCCGCGCTCAAGTCGAAAATTGAAACCCTGGCCGCGATGGAAGATGCATACGCTGACGCAAAGAACAGTGCGACGAATTGGAAAGAGGCATGGACTTCGATAAGCGGTAAAGACCAGGCAGCGGAGCGCGGCGCGAAGAGTTTTGATCTTTTGGGCGACAAGCTCAAAGAGTTGGGGATGGATGGAGCTGATATTTGGAATGGGTTACTTGAGGCAACTGGTCAAATATCACCTGAAGCAATCAGACAATTTGCTATTATCCAGACCGAAATCCAGAAAATAAAAGGCTGGGCTGAAGCTGGTATTCCAGTGGACGTAATCGTTTCCATGACAATGAACGACCTTACTGGACTTGGAATATTGCCCGGTGAAGGTGGGTCTCCGTCCACCTCAATCGGAGAATGGATCAAAAAAGGGGTTGTTAGTGCTACAGATACCCGTTCTGTTTGGTTCAATGAAAAATTAGGAACGTATAAATTTGGAGAAAATCCGAATGGAGCGGGCGCGACAGGCGCGACGACCACAATCACGGCTGACACAACGCAGGCTGATGATGCACTAAAAGGTGTACAAACAAAAATCGACGGAATCACAGACAAGACCGTGACTGTTACCGTGAATACAAATTACAACGGCGGGTCAATAGGCGCGGCAGAAATCGCAGCGAATTACGACCTAAATGGTAACGGAATCATCGGACGTGCTGGCGGCGGCCCAATCTGGAGCAACAAGCCTTACCTCGTGGGTGAGAAGGGTCCGGAAATCATCGTGCCTGGACAGGCCGGAAGCGTGATACCGAATAACGCAATCGGGGGGCAGGTGGTGAACTTCTACGGGGACGCTTACTTTGCGGTTGACAGGGAGTTGACCTCACAAGACATTATGAAACAGATGAGGTTAGAAGTATGATACCTTCCCTTTACACATACAACGGGCACGCGATAAACGACGGAACCAATTATCTCTCGAAAATCCTCGTAGAGAACCAGGCGCAGGGCGGAACGGATATTACATTCGTACCGCGCCCATTCAACCGGCCCGTATTTGGGGGTAAAACTCTCAAAGAGTACGAGATGGTTATCTCCATTGACATGAAGGGAACGGTAGCCACGCAGATCGACACGATCAAAAGCTGGTTCGACGTGGAGGATCAGACCCCGCACGCGCTTATTATCAAGGACAGCAATAATTCTGACAAACAATATTACGTCAACGCCACGACCAAGAAATTCCTGCGAATCAGCGCAAACGCCTGCATCGTCACCCTGGCAATAGCCGACCCCGTATGGCTGGCGGTATCCGAGACAGCAGCAAGCAAGTGGGACATAACCGCATCCGGACAAACGAAAGAAGTTACCGTTGGCGGAAACGTGAACGCGCGCCCGCGCATCACCATCACCCCGACAGCCGTCAAGGGAAGCGGATATGCCTATAAACGACTGGTCATCGTCCGAAACAGGGTAGCAGAAGACCTGGTCAACTACCCGTTTGAACTGACCAACGCTGGATGGGATGCAACCGGACTGCTGAATTACACCACTAATCACGTGCATGTGAACAGCGACGGTGGAATCGCTGCGGACGCTACCACTATCCCCTACACTTCGGAAACGGGTACGCTGCCTTCCTCTGGCATTGCCATGATAGAGACGGAGCAGATATCCTATACCGGGAAATCAGGCGGCAACCTGACAGGCTGCACACGCGGTATCAACGGAACGTCAGCGGCGACACACGCCAACGCCACGCAGATCAACCAGAGCATGATACAGGCTGACGGGAATGACACAAATGTATTCGTGGACGGGAAGTTAGTCCCTTCATGGAGTTACGGCGTAGGTTCAGCCGCGCATAAAGTGTGGATCTCGCTTGACCTCAAAGCGAAGGTGGAGAGCGAAGTGGATACAGCGGTGGATGATGCCGCGCTCCCGAACGGGCTGGTGTTGAAGAACACATCGAAGTTTCCAAGCAAAGGGCTGGTGCTGATCGGGACTGAACTATTACGGTACACCGGCAAGAATGACAATACCGCCACGCTCACGGGTATCACGCGCGGTGCGAACGGAACCACCGCAGCCGCACACGCCAAAGCAGCCGGGGCATACTTCATCGAACACGAAATCTGGATTTACTATGGCAACATCACCCTGGGAACCATCGACAAGACCAGTGCAGGCACGTTTGCCAACTACGACGCGCATAAGCCGATTATCAGCCTGGCGAGTACCAATGTCTCATGGGTGTACGGAGAATTCAGGGACGCAAGCGGACAGCGCGCAGGCTCGTGGAGTAAGAACGTACTGGATACCGATAACAACAACGATACCGCCAACAAGACGAGGTGCTACACGGGGGCAAGGAACGCGCTGGCTGACCCTGCCACAGAGATGGGCGCAATTATAAGCGCATGGAAATCGGGCAGCTCCTGGCGCAGCGATAACGCCAGCCTGGCATGGTCGATCTATAACCCGTGTGGATTTACAACCGTCACCGCTTCAGGCGAGAAGTACAGAGTTACAACGAACTGGCCGAGCAAAGCCTACCTGGAATACAGCGATGATGGCGATACCTGGACAGCGGGCTGGACAACGGAAGCCACGCCAGCCAGCGCCACCACTTGGACGGCGCTCAGCGCGCATTCGGGAGTGAGCCTGGGCGGGACGCGCAAGCACCTGCGGTTTATCTTTGACGGCGCGATGGGCGCAACCGCCTCGAATTATGCCTGCATCAGCTACACCGACGTGACCCTTGTACCGGACACGAATTACATCCCGCTGGCGACGCTGGGCGCAGAGACGAACAATTATCACCTGAATATCAAGGTGAGCAACAGCACCACCGCGCAGAGCTTCAAAATTGACACCGGTATGCTATTGAACGGCACTCTTGAAATTGACTGCAAAGATAAGACCGTGACGCTCACCGGCGCGGATAATGAGAAGGACACCGACAAGGCGGGCGCGATTTACAGCTATTCGAGCGTACGCAACCAATGGCTTGATTTACAGCCCGGTGCGAACACGATCAAGATTGACGACATCGAGACAACGGGAACGCTCCAGATGACCGTTTATATCTACTGGCAGGATCGGAATAACTGATGACCAGCCGGATAAGCATCTACTCCCCGCAGGGCAACAAACTCACCGAGCTTGAGGCTGACTTCTACCGCGAGTGGAAAATCAGCGAATATGGCACGGGTAAGTTTGACATCTCGGTACTGGATGACAAGTTCAGCAGCAACTTCATCGACTTTGGCAACTGGGTCCACGTGGAGCATGACAAACTGGCTCCGTGGGTAGGGACGATAGAATGCCCGCGCGACTGGAACGGGGGCATGGTCACGGTGAACTGCCTATCCGGCGAAGCGCGGCTCAAACGAGC
>Ga0116170_10001907_pt1 | contig 20660 bp, 13 predicted proteins | sample AD_JPNHW1_MetaG_FD_89797 | JGI IMG/M metagenome (GOLD analysis project Ga0116170, IMG submission 89797) | Active sludge microbial communities of municipal wastewater-treating anaerobic digesters from Japan - AD_JPNHW1_MetaG | ecosystem: Engineered > Bioreactor > Anaerobic > Digestate | place...
AGGAAGGGATATTGGCTGGCGCGGGGTGGCGCGTTGGTCTGGGGACTGAACGCCGTCGTTTTTCTCGCCGCCTTCTTTGTTCTCTATCCCGTACAGTCCGCGCCCGTCTTTGAGTATGGACTGGGGCGGGCTCTGTCGGCTTTCCGGGAGAAGGGGGAGGCCCTTCAGAAGGAACAGAAAGACTCGAACCGGCGACTTTATTTTCTGCCCGACGAACAGTTGCCGTTTGCCTGGGAACTGGTGGCGTTCCACCTGCGCATACCGCCTGAGGGCATCCGGGAAAAGGGGATGGAGGCTTTTCCCGTCACGCCGCTGAATCTTCAGGCGATTGATCCTCTTTCCCTGCTTCGAAAACTGAACCCGGGCGATGCGGTTCTGGTGTCGCAACCGGTATTTGACCGTTTTTACCGCGAGAACCTGGAACGGACCCAGTTCGAGATCGCGCCTTTCTCCGACCGTCCCGACCGGGTCGAATGGCCCTACCGCCAGACGATCGAGGCCGCGATCGGCGAATTCCTGCCGACAGTCGGACGCATCCTGAACCCCGAAACGCCGGAAGGGTCCGGGTGCGTTCTGGTGACGAAGAAATAAACAGGATTTACAGGATTAACAAGATAAAGTTGCGTTTCATCTTGTTAATTCCGTAAATCCTGTTTGTGTTTTTTGGATTATTCTCCAGCGGCGCGTTTGGCCGCTTCGAGGGTGTTGGTCATGAGCATGGCGATGGTCATGAGGCCCACCCCGCCGGGGACGGGGGTGATGGCCGAGGCGACTTCGCGGACGGATTCATAGTGGACATCCCCGACCAGACGGTACCCTTTCGCCTGCGTGGGGTCTTCGACCCGGTTGATGCCGACGTCAATGACCACTGCGCCGGGTTTGACGTATTCGGGCGTGATCATTTCGGGCTGGCCCAGGGCGGCGATCAGGATGTCGGCCTCGCGGCAGAGGGCGGGCATATCCACGCTGCGCGAGTGGACCATGGTGACGGTGGCATCGGCGCCTTTGCCCTTGCGCGCCAGGAGGAGGGCGAGGGGTTTGCCGACGATATTGCTCCGTCCGGCCACGACGACGCGCTTGCCCTTGGTTTCGATCCCCGAGCGGATCAGCATTTCGATAACCCCCTTGGGGGTACAGGGGACGAAAGCGGGCAATCCGAGGGCCAGACGGCCGAAATTCATGGGATGAAAACCGTCCACGTCCTTGGCCGGGTCAATGCGGTCGAGAAGGTATTGTTCGTCGAGGTTGCCGGGCAGGGGCAATTGCAATAGAATCCCGTGGACCCGTTTGTCTGCGTTGAGTCTGGCGATATCATCGGCGATTTCCTGGAGGCTGGCGGTGGCGGGGAGGGCGTGGACCTCACTGAACCACCCCATTTTTTTGCAGGTTTTTTCTTTACCCCGGACATAGGATTGGGAGGCCGGGTCTTCTCCGACGAGGATGACGACCAGTCCGGGCACGATGCCGGTCCGTTCGGTAAAGGCTTTGGCTTCGGCTTCGGTTTCCGCCAGAATGGCGTCGCGCATGATTTTTCCGTCAATAATCTGAGCCGTCATGTCGAAGAGGTCCTCCAATTTTATTGGTAGGTGAGGTGACCCTGCCGGGTCAAACGACACCCTGTGGGCCGAAAATACGGGAATTGTCCGATGGGTGCAAGTGGAATATCGGGGTGTTGCCGGAACTCGGGTGTCATCTTTACATAACATTTATATTTATGGAGTTATCGAGTGATCTTCACGAGACAAGAGATCACGGGAGGGAGTGACCGAGCGTTTGGGTATCGCGGTATTGGGCTATCTGCGCGGCGAGGACTTCCTGTTCACGCCAGTTGCCATAAGCTGCGCCGCTGGGGACCAGACGGGTGTGGAGGGCTTCGAGGATACGGGGTGTGATCTGGCCGGGGGGGCAGTGGGCGAAACGCGTCTGGGGGATGGGCAGGAAGGTATGCGTGTGGATCCGGGCGCCCAGGGCGACCAGTTCGTCCATGAAATCGAGGGTGGCTTCCTGATCCGCCTCGGTTTCGCCGGGCAATCCGAAGATGAAGTCCACGTTGGCCTTCAGTCCGTTACGCAGGATACAGGCGGCGGCGCGCCGCGCTTCGTCCACCGTGTGGCCCCGGTGGCACAGGCGCAGAACCCGGTCGCTGCCTGACTGCGCGCCGATCACGAGGTTGGTGTTGGTGGCGTACTCGAGGACCATCGCGACCATTTCGTCGTTGACGTGTTCGGGGCGGACCTCGGACGGGAAGGAGCCGAAATAGATACGCCCTTCGGTTCCGGCGATCTCGCGCGCCCCGTGCAACAGGGTGCGGACCGCTTCGGGGTTCAGTTGCCGCCCGTCGGGAGAGCCGTATCCGAAGGCGTTGGGGGTGATGAAGCGGTAATCGGTTCGGCCCGCTTTGCGCATGACCTCCATGTTGCGCCAGACGGATTCGGGGCTGCGATGGCGGGGGCGGGTGTTGTGGAGTTTTGAAATCTGGCAGAACGCGCAGGCAAACGGGCATCCCCGGGTCAGTTCGATGTGGCCGCAGCGGTTGCCGTCTCGGGTGGGGAAGGGCGGGTACGCGTTCAGGTCAATGGGGGGAGTACCGGCATTTTGGCGGAGTTGGCCCTTTTCATCCAGAGAGGCCATCCCCGGGACGTCTCGCCACTCGCGATTCTCGACCAGACGCAGAACCAGGTCCACGAATGCGGCTTCCCCTTCTCCGGCGATGACGGCCTGGAACCCGAGATTCAATGTCCCCAGGGGATCGGCGGTCGGGTGGGGGCCACCCGCCACCAGAAAGACGCCGGAATGCGCAAAATCGGGGGCTGATGTCTGGTCCAACTCCAATACTTCCAGAAGTTTCCACATCCATTGACGGGTTTCGACAAACTGGATGGAGTTCAGGGAGACGGCGATCAGAACCGGCTGTCCGGCGCGTTTCAGTTCGGCGGCGCGCGCCACCAGGTCGCGGGGGTAGAGGGGGTATTCCAGCGTCAGATCGCGCAGCTTCGGGTGTGTCTCCAGAGCGCCTGCCAGAGCGTGGATGCTGTACCGGTTGCCTTTGAAGTAGGAGAAGAGGATGGTTGGCGAAGGACCCATATGGGCGCAGGATAAGGGGAAGTGAGGGGAGATTCAAGGTCTATTTTTGTCAGAGGGAGGGCCCGATGTATCGGGAAGAGCAGGCAGAACGGTTCCGATTTCGATGTCTGTGTTTTTGTATATTTCTGGATTTGAAGGGGTTGAATCATTTTTTATGAATGGACGCTTTAAGGTGGGTGGGGCGGAACATTTTTCGTTTTCCCGGGGATTGAGGGCCAAAAAGTGCTTGAACTTCGTTCTCGTTTTCCTTAAGTTGAGGGAGCAACTCAAGTTGCATCCGTGGGTGGATTTTATCCTGTGAAAGTAGGTTTTAATCTAGATGAAGCTCTCCTTTGAAAAAGAACAATTGGTCTATGCCACCACTGCCACGCACGGTGTTGCGAACCCGCAGAGCAGCCTGCCCATTCTGGGCAATATCCTGATCTCCGCCGATGCCGACGGGGCCGTGACGTTCGAGGCCAGCGATATGGAAGCCTGTGTGCGATGCAAGGCGGAAGGAGAGGTCCTGGAACTCGGCGCCATCACGGTGCCTGCCAAGATGTTTCACAGTATCGTCAAGCAATTGCCTTCAGGCCGTGTGGAACTGGAATTTTCCAACTCGCTGGCCAGCATCAAGTGCGGGGGAGATCAGTACCAGCTTACGACGCAGAGCGCCGAAGACTTTCCGAGCTGGCCGGATTTGCAGGCGGGCACCACGCTCTGCATCGAGCAGAAGACCCTGAAAAAGATTCTGGGTAATGTGCTTTATGCGTTGCCGTTGCGCGACCCGCGCAAGGTGTTGCTCGGGGCCCTGTTCGACATTAAGAACAATGAACTGGTCTGTGTGACGACCGATGGGAAGAAACTGGGACTCTCGCGCTGTGACCTGCCGGAGGTCGAGGGGGTCCAACCCGCCTCGGCGATCATTCCTCACAAAATTCTGACCGAGGTGCATCACAGCCTGAAAGACGAGGGGACGGTGCGCCTGTTGATCGGGGAACGTCAGGTGGCTTTCGACTTGGGGAACCTGCTCTATCTGAGCAACCGGATTGACGGGATTTTCCCCAATTACGAAATGGTGATCCCGAAGGAATTCTCGAAGCGCATTCCCTTGAATCGGAGTCGTTTCATTGAAGTGGTTCAGCGGGCGGCCCTGCTTTCCGAGGAGCGGAACAATTCGGTTATCATGCGTTTCGAGCAGGGCCGGATTCGCATCTCGTCGCGGACTTACGAAATGGGGTCCTATCAGGGCGTGCTCGAGGTGGACTACGATGGGGACGCCTTTGACATCGCCTTCAACCACGTTTATCTGAACGACACGTTGCGCGTGATCGCCAATGAGACCATTGTCATGAAGATCATGCAGAACACGGCGCCGGTGGTGTTCGTCGAGACAAACGACGATAAGTCGCTGTTTCTGGTCATGCCGATCAAACTGACGGATATTGCGGAGTTCAATGAGAGTTGAGTGAAGTCGTTTCGATTTGAGTGACCGCCGAAATTTGTCTCTTTGCCCCTCCCGGTGTGCGTCTGGAGGGGCAAAAATTTTTTTGTGCCGGAGATTTTTTTTTCGAAATTTCTGTTGGTCCGGGCGAATCAGATGAAATCCGGGTATTCGTAGTGCAGCAGGTGAATGGGGGATTCGTCCGGTTCTATTTCGGGAAAGCGCTGGCAGTTGAGATCGAAAAACCGGTAGTCGTTCCTTTCGTCGCAGGTACTGGAGATACTGCCGACGATGCAACTGGCCTTTTCGGCCCAGTATTTGTAATAAATTCCCGCTTGCAGGGTCAGGCCGTCTCCGGGAACCAGGCGGACAATCCCACCCGCTTTGACATTGTAAGCGATACCGTTGACCTGAAGGGGAATGCGGCTTTTTTCATCCAGATTGTGTTCCGGTGTGGACTGGTACACCTGGATTACCAGGTCGCCTCCTCCGCGATTGATCAGGTCGTGAGTGCGGTGTTTCAAGGCAAGGAGGGGAAGGGCCTGGTGGAGTTGGACCAGCAGGATCTTTTCCGAATAGTGCCGACCCAGCCCGTTCAAAGTTTCCGCTGGAATCTTTTCGGAAACCTCCTGATCCGATTTTCTGGAAGGTTGTCCATTGCGCAGCATGAACGAAGTCATCCCCTGGCTGAGAAAATCACCCAGCCCGAAATCGGTCACGTCCCAACCCAGTTGGCAATCCTTGATGGCCTGCATTTCTTCGCCGGAATAGTCCCAGTTGACGACGCTCCAAGCCGCCCATTTGGGCAGTTTGAAGCGGTACGCTTCAAAAAAATCACGGGCCAGGAGAATGGTGGCGTTGATTTCGGAGCGTTTCACGCAGGACCTCAATCCGTTTCGTGGTGTCTCTTTTCCCGTTTCCTTCAGGGGGCCGTTGTGATGACTGCGAACTGACTGGTGTCAATGCCGGGGATGGTGCTGTTGACATAGGCGGTGCCTTTCAGCGGCGCACCCGCTCCGAGGAGAATTTTCCCGATCTTGCCCAGACAGGTGGGATTTTCTCCCGCGAAACCGGCGTAGAAGGTGGCGGAAATGCTACTCGTGGCCGAAATTGTTTCCAGGTCGCTCAGCGCCTGGATGCGTGTTGCGTCCGGCGTCTCCGGCGAGCCGATAAACCCGCCGACAGTTCCGGTTGCCGTTTTCGCGCCTTTGGCATTGAGGGATTTGATGGGAGTCGTTGAAATCAGGCGTCGCGCCGTCAATCCCGCCCGGATGGGAACCAGACTGGAAGCCGTTTTGAAAGCCCCGCCGGTGACCGATATTTTCGAGATTTCTCCCATCAGGAAGTCTGGCGCCAGTGGGGCGGCGGTCAGGGTCAGGTTGTCCAGGGCGCCAGTCAGGAAAACGGAGTCGTATTCCGACGACAGGGTCGGGAGCCCGGCTGCCTGGGCCATGAGGCGGGAGCATTTCCCAATTCCTGCCAGACTGTAGGTTTTCGCTTTCTTCGGACTGACAAAGGCCTTGGAAGCGACCGACATTTTCCGGACCGGTTGCCAGGTGGTGAAGTTTTCGATCATGATGCCGGTGAAGGCCGCATCCAGGGGGTATTTCAGGTGGACCTGATCTTCGGAATCTTTCGACATGGCGATCGAACAGATGGCCGCCTGTCCCGAGACGAAGTCGGCCTGCGCGGCCATCCGGATTTTCTGAATTCCGGCGGCTTCGACGGTTTCGATGTTGGCGGAGGCCGTGTTCAGGTTTCCGATGGACCCGGTGCAATTCAGATCCCAGACGTCGCAATTCGAGTAGAAACGGCCCAGATCGCCAGTGATTGAAACCCTGCGGAGCATGCGCAGATCACGGAGATAGAAGCACTGCCCATAGAGGGGATCCGCGATCGGCGGGATTCTCTTCAGGAGGGACACCTTGACCCAGCTGTCCGTGTCGGTATCCGAAACGGTCAGATTTCCGTACCCGTCCGTGGTCACTTTGCAGTGTTTGAAAGTCACCTTGTAGTTCTTCTCGAACCCCTCATCGCGGAAGGTGGCCAGAAAGGCGTTTTGTGCGCCATCCAGGGTGGTATCGTTTCCGCCCGAGATCCAGTCATCGGAATTGGTTCCTCCCACCACATGGATCTCGCCGTTACCGCTTAACGCAATGGCGCGTCCGTTCTCGTCATTGCTCCCTCCCAGGAAGGTGGACCACAGGTGTCGTCCCGTGCCGGTGAGTTTGGCCAGATACGCGTCCGATTTTCCCTGATTTTCCATCAGGGAACCGCCTCCGACCCATTCGGCGGAGGCGGTATAACCGGTCAGGAAGATATTGTCGGAACCGTCCACGAGGAGATCCGCGCCGGTGTCGCTTTTGTCTCCGCCCAGATAGGTGGACCAGAGCAGCTGACCGTAATCCGAAAATTTGGCCACCAGCACGTCCCGCATTCCTCCGAAAGTGGTGTCGAACCCTCCAGACATCCAGTCACTCTCAAGAAGGTCACTTGCGGAATCGGTGTATCCAACGACGATCGGGCTGCCTTGAGTGTCCAGTGCGACCCCCGTTATGACATCCGTATTGCGGTCACCGAGGTAACTCGACCAGATATGGGCGCCGGTATTGCTCAGACAGGCCAGAAAGCCGTCCTGGTCGGTGGGACCATTTTCATGGTGGGTATCGAAACCCTTCGCGATCCAGCCATCGGAGAAGGTATAACCGCCCACATAGACCCGGTCTCCGTTTCGGACGGCGATGGCCTGGGCCACGTCTTCTTCATTGCCTCCCAAATAAGTGGACCAGAGGTGCGTGCCACTTTCGGAAAGTTTGACGACGAAACCGTCCTTGTTTCCATTCTGGGACAGATCGAATCCCCCGGAGATCCACCCGTCCGAACTGGTTTCTCCCGCGACATAAATGTTCTCGTTACTGTCGAGAGCGACAGAATAAGCAATGTCCACATTGCTGGCGCCCAGATAGGTGGACCAGACCGTCTGGCCGTTGTTGTTGAGTTTGATCACAAAACCGTCCTGGTTGCCGCCATAGGCGGTGTCGTAGCCGTTCACGACCCAATTGGCTGAAAGGGTCCCTCCGACCACATACACATTGCCCGTTGGACTGACCGCCATATCGTAGGTAGTTTCGTTTCCCGCCCCCCCCAGATAGGTGGCCCAGAGAAACGCGCCCGTGCTGGAAAACTTGGCGACGAAGGCGTCCCGTCCTCCGTTGCGGGTGGTATCCAGCGAACCGGTGATCCAGTGGTCGGAGCTGGTGTCTCCGGCCACATAGACGTTCCCCTCGGAGTCCACGCCCACTCCCCGCGCAATGTCCTTGTTGTTTCCTCCCAGATAGGTTGACCAGGCGGAAGTCAAACCGTGTGTGGTCTGGATTTCCTGGGCCTGTCCGGCTGTCTGGAGCAACAGCCAGGCAATTGCGGCGAACATGAGCCCGGCAATATGGATCCACTTCCGGGAAGAGCATGCCGTGGATTTCCGGAAAATGGCGGAATGTACCATGTCTGTTTCTCCAGATAGAAGAAAGGGTGTGGGGAAAGAACCGGATGACCTCGTGTGTTCCCGGGTGTTTCGGATTCCCCTCGAAAAAGCCCGTTTTGCTCAGGGAACGCTTCTTCGTGAAGCGAGTCATTTCGAGAGAGAAAACAGACCTTTCACCGAATCAACAGGAGGGCTTCCATCTATCGCCTCGCCTGAAAAATTAGCGCGATTTGCAACCCAATGTCAAGCAATTCAGGCCTTGGTCTCGGTTGGCGGACGTTCCGGGTCTTGAGATATTTCAAGTTCCTGATGGGTTTCTCCTGTCGGATGATTTGATATTCATGATCCACTCGACGGCATTTTTTATTTCAAAAGCGTGGGGTAGAAGTTGACAGAAGGGAAAAGTGTGGGTACGATCCCTGCGGATTTGAAATATTTGAAGAGGGTCTGGGGCGTCGAACGCTGGTCGGGACGCGCCCTGTCCCTGAGTGAGTTTGTGCGTGGGTTGATTTCACCAGAGGAACAGGGAGATTGCCATGTTGCAGAAGAACGGGAAAATGGCGCGCCGTGAATTCCTGGCGCGCGCGGCGATTCTGGCTTCGGCGCCGTACATTGTGCCAGCGTCGGTCTTGGGTCGCAACGGAACGGTTCCCCCCAGTGAACGGATTCTGATGGGGGGAATTGGGATTGGGGGCCGCGGTTCGTTTGACCTGAATTGGATGATGGAAGAACCCGACATCCAGTTTGTGGCGATTTGCGATGCCCGCAAGGAGCGCCGCGAGGCGGTCAAGAAAACCATTGATGACCGTTATGGCACGAAAGATTGTGCCATGTACCGCGACATTCGGCAATTTCTGGCGGAACGCACGGATATTGACGGGGTGTTGATTGCCACGGGCGACCGGTGGCATGCCACGGCGGCCACGATGGCGTTGCGGGCGGGGAAGGATGTGTATTCCGAAAAACCCTCATCCATGACGGTGGCCGAAGGCCAGAAGGTGGTCGAGGCCGCGCGGCGGCATGGACGGATCTACCAGACGGGAACACAGCGGTTGAGTGAGGGTAATTTCATTTTCTGCGACGAGATGGCCCGGCTGGGCCGGTTGGGAAAGGTCCACACCGTTCGGGCCCACATCGCGCCGTGGGATGCGGCGGAAATGCGGCACGACTGGCTGCCCGGTCAACCGGAACCGGGGCCGGATGTGGTGGATTGGGACGAGTGGCTGGGGCCGTGTCCCTGGCGGCCGTATCATCCGGAGTATGTGTCGGGCGGATGGCGGGGGCATTACGATTTCCACACCAGCTGTATCGGCGAGTGGGGGGCGCACACCTTTGCGCAATGCCAGTCGGCCATCAATGCGGGCGATACCTCGGCGGTCGAGTACCACTATGTGAAGAATGCGACCGGGGACGGCATGGTGGCGCGCTTTGCCAATGGCGTCAACATGGTGCTGCAACTCGAAGGCTGGCGGGGGACCTGCGGGGTCCGCTATGAAGGTTCGGAAGGGTGGGTTTCGGTGGCGGACGGCTATTCGAAGCCGGATGTTTCGTCCCCTTCGATGCTGGGCGATTACAAGAAGATCGTGGCGGATTATCAGGCGCGTACGCAACGCCCCTTGAACCACGTGCGCGATTTCTTCGACTGTATTCGTTCGCGCCGTCTGACGATTGCCAATCCGGTGGTGATGCATCGGTCCATGACCACGGTCCATGCGGCGAATGTCTGCATGTGGTTGAAGCGTGATGTGCGGTTCGATCCGGCGACCGAACGGTTTGTCAACGATCCGGAAGCCGACCGGTATTTGTCTCGTGCCATGCGTGAGCCCTGGGCTCTGTGATTCTCGAACGGGTGTTCGATTGGAAGGAAATCATTCCCATGTTTCTGCTGAATAGAAGCCTTATTCTGGCGCTGGCGCTGCTGGTGTGTGGCGCGGCCCAGTCGTTCGGGCAGGCCCCACAGCCCGAGGTGAAAAAGAGCGAAAAAGAACTGCTCGATATTCTGAAGTCGGGCGCGTCTCAAAAGGAAAAGGCGGACGCCTGCCGTCAGTTGTCTCTCGTCGGGTCCAAAGAAGCGGTGGCTGGTTTGGCCGCGTTGTTGACGGACGAAAAAATGTCGCACATGGCGCGCTATGGGCTCGAAACGATTCCGGACCCGAGCGTGGACGAAGCGTTGCGCGACGCGCTCGGAAAAGTCAAGGGACGGCTCCTGATCGGGGTCATTGGCAGTTTGGGGGTACGGCACGATGAAAAAGCCGTAGCGCCGTTGCTGGGACTGCTGAAGGACGCCGACGCCGGGGTGGCGCAGGCCGCGGCCCGGGCCGTGGGCCGTATCGGAACCGCCGACGCCGCCAAGGGGTTGCAGGAGGCGCTCAAGAGCGTTTCACCTGAAAATCGTGTGGCGTTCTGCGAGGGGGCGATGCGGTGCGCCGAAGCGCTGGTCGCCCGGAAAGAACAGGCGCAGGCCATCGCGATTTACGACCAGTTGCGCGCCTTACCCGATGTGCCGCATCAGGTGCGGACCGGTGCGATCCGGGGCGCCATTCTGACCCGGGGGACGGAGGGGATTGCGCTCCTGAAGGAAACGCTCCACAGTGGCGATTATGCGCTGGTGAGTGTTGCAGTTCGGGTGTCCGTGGAAATGCCGGACAAGGCGGTGACGCAGGCGCTCCTGGCGGAGTTGAACCAGTTGTCCGCCGAGGGGCGGATTCTGGTGGTGATGGCGCTGGGCCGGCGCGGGGATGCGTCGGCGGCGCCTGCTTTGTTCGAGCTGGCCCGGGCGAGCGACAAGCCCTTGCGACTGGCGGCGATTCGCGCGTTGCCGGAATTGGGCCAGGTCTCGGCGGTCCCCGTTCTGGCGGGGCTGATGGACGAGGCCGATCCGGAAATTTCCCAAGCTGCGCAGACGGCGCTGCTCGGGTTTCCCGGTCCGGAAGTGGATACGGTGGTGATGGGGTTGTTCAAGAGCGATCAGCCTCAGAAACGGCTGACGGGGATCGAACTGATGGGGCGTCGTCGCATGGTGGCCTGTGTGCCGGATCTGGTCCAGGCGGCGGGGGACGCGAATGGCGATATTCGCCAGGCCGCTCTCAAGAAAATTGGCGAACTGGGGCGTCCCGATGATTTCCAGAAGGTGCTGGATCTCCTGATGCAGAGTAAAGAGGCCTCGGACACGAATCTGGCGACGAAGGCGCTGGTGGATGTGTGTGGGCGCGCGGAAAAGCCGGAAGGGTTCTCCGAGAAACTGACGGCCCTGTTGGCTTCCGCCCAGCCGGACAAGAAGTCCGCTCTCCTGCGTGTTCTGGGCAGCATCGGCGGAGGGGTTTCCCTGAATGCCATGCGTGGCGCCGCCAAGGATGCGGATGCCGGTGTTCAGGATAACGCCATCCGCTTGATCGCCGCGTGGAAAACGAAGGACGCCGCGCCCGACATGCTGACGCTGGCCAAAACGTCCTCGAACGAGTCGCACAAGATCGCGGCGCTTCAGGGGTATCTGCGGCTGGCCCGCGAAGCGGGATTGCCGGTGGAAGAAAAACTGGCCATGTGCAAGGAGGCGGCCCCGTTGGCGCAGCGCGATGATGAAAAGCGCCTGCTTCTGGGGGTTCTGCAGGAAATCCCGTCACCCGAGGCGTTGGCGATGGTGATGACCCACCTCGATAATTCCGCCATTCAGGGAGAGGCAGGGACGGCGGCGGTCTCGGTCTGCGAAAAGATCGCCGGGCAGAACCGCAAGGAAGTGGCGGAAGCGCTGCAGAAGGTGATTCCGACCCTGAAGAGTGAGGATTTGAAGAAAAAGGCCGAGGAGATTCAGAACAAGGTGAAGTGAGTGGTTTGTGTCCCAATGGTCCTGAGGATGGTTCAAGCGCGGCGCTCCGTTTCGAGAACGGAGCGCCGCGTGGTCGTTAAACCGCAGTTGAGCGCCAACGGCGCGGATTTATACCAGCCTGGGGCAAGCGAAGCGTCGCCCCAGGAAAGGTGTCCCCTTTTTCACAAGGGCTGAAGGCCCGGATTATGGAAGAGCGGAAAAAGATCTTGATAGTACGGGCTTTCAGCCCTTGCTGGGATAACTGATCGGTTTTCCTGGGGCGATGCCCCTGGCGGGTATAAGACGCGCCTTTGGCGCTTACCGACCGCTTCGAATCCAGCGAAATTCAGGGAAACGGGTTCGTTTCAAAGAGAACCTTGCAGTAGAAGGGGAAAGGCCTGAGCAGATCGTGCTGATATTTGCGCCGATCGTCAAGGTTTTTACTCCCTCGCTTTCTCATACTCTTTCCGGTCCGTTGTACCGTACAGATGAGCAGAAACCGCCACTGCGCAGAGATTGTGCTGGTTGGCAAGGGGTTCGGAAAGGGATTTACGCCATGGGTGGAAAATCAGGCAAACCGGTCAACCGTCGGAGTTTTCTGAAACGGGGAATAGCGGGAGTGGGGGCCTTCGCCGCGGCTCCTTATGTGATCACCTCGAATGCTCTGGGAGGGGATGGACGACCTCCGGCCAGTGAACGGATTGTCATGGGCGCCATCGGGTTCGGGGGACGGGGACAGTATGTGACCGATGCCTTCATGTGGAACAAGGATGTCCAGATGGTGGCCGTGTGCGAGGTGCAGGGAGACCGCCGCAAGGCTGCCAAGGAGATGGTGGATAAGAAGAATGGCAACACCGATTGCAAGGCCTATATTGACCTGCGCGAGTTGATTGCGCGGCCGGATATCGACGCGGTGGTGATCGCGACGGGCGACAACTGGCATTCGATGGCTTCGATTCTGGCCGCGCGCGCGGGTAAGGACATTTATTGCGAGAAGCCGATGAGCGTCGCCATTTCCGAAGGACGGGAACTGGCCGAGACCATGCGACGGTTCTCACGGGTTTTCCAGTGCGGCACCCAGCGGCGCAATATCGGAAATTTTGTGTTCGCCGCCAATCTGGCGCGTTCCGGTCGGCTGGGCAAACTCAAGGAACTCCATGCGGAGAAAGCCGGAGCCGTCTCCGGCGTGTCGTTCACCATTCTGCCGCCGGAACCTCTTCCGCCTCGTGACGTGGTGGACTGGGACCTGTGGCTGGGACCGGCCGCCTGGCGCGAGTACAATCACAAATACCACACACGCGAATTCTGGTCCTGGGATGGCGATTTTTCGGGCGGTTCCATCACGGAGTGGGGCAGCCACACGGTGGATATGTGTCAATGGGCCAACGACGCCGACCAGACCGGACCGATTGAGTATGAGATTCTCAATGAGAAAAAGGATGTGGCGGCCACCTATGCCAACGGTGCGAAGCTGATCATTCGAACCGGTCTTCGGTTTGGCTCGTGTCCCGTGAAATTCATTGGGGAAGAGGGATGGGTGGAAACCGGCGATTCGGGCGAGATTGAAGCATATCCGGCCTCCCTGCTCGAAGACCGCAAATTCCTCGGTGGATATCCGGCGGACAACCATATCCGGGAATTCCTCGATTGTGTCAAGTCGCGTCGTCAGCCCACCTCCAATGCCGACGTGGCGCACCATTCGATCACCGCCTGCCATGCGGCCAATGTGTGCGTGCGGCTGGGGCGCACGGTGAAATGGGACCCCGCCAAGGAAGAGTTTATCGGCGACGACGAGGCCAACCGCCTTCGTTCGCGCGCCTACCGGCAGCCGTGGCGGCTTTAGGCCATCTCTCTCCTTCGAGTTTTCCGGATTCAGAATTTCTGTTTCAGACAAGGAAACATACTTATGACTTTGAAGAGTGTCTCTACACATTTTCTGGTGGCTGTTTGTGTTGTCATCGTTCTGGCTGCCAGTACACGATCCAATGTCCGCGCCGGTGAGGTTCCCGAACGCGAGAAGGCGTTGATTGAAACGCTCAAGGGGAACGCTTCGTTCCAGGAGAAAGACAAGGCGTGTCGTGAACTCCAGATTATCGGGACGCAGGCGTCTGTACCGGCCCTGGCGGCTCTGTTGACGGATGCGAAACTCTCCCACAGCGCTCGCTGCGTGCTTGAACCGATGCCTTACCCGGAAGCGACTCAGGCGCTTCGCGACGCGCTTCCCAAAACCTCCGGGGAGATCCGAAATGGTCTCATCAACACCTTGGGTATCCGGGGGGATCAGGCGGCCGTCGGCGATCTGGTCAACCTGCTTGAGAGTTTGCGCAAAGAGCCCGTGGAGCGGTACATGGAGCGTTCGGTCACCGAAGCGTTTGAGTCGGTTGCCGGGGCGCTCGGGCGGATTGCGTCTCCCGAGGCGGCAAAGGCGCTGGAACAGTTCCGGTCGAATTGTCCCGAGTGTCTGTATCCGGTGGCCGGCGAGGCCTCGCTGGTTCTGGCCCGGAGGTTGGTGCGTCAGGAGAAATCGGCGGAGGCGGCGGGGGTGTATGAGGCGTTGCAGGACAAAAAATGGTCCAGTCAGGTGCGGCTGGGCGCTTTTGCCGGACTTCTGAAGGCGCAGCCGTCTCAGGCCACGGATCGGATTCTGAAGGCGATCGAAGGGGAGGACCCGACGATTCGCTCGGTTGCGATTGCGAATATCGCGTCGCTCAAGGATCAGGGAATCGTTTCGAAATTGGCTTCGGTCTTCCCAAAAGCCTCTCCGGAGGTCCAGGTCCAGTTGGTCAGCGCGCTGACCGATTGTGGGGACGCGGCAGCCCTGCCGGTCTTGACGCAGGCGCTGGCGGGTTCGAGTCCGGACGTGCAGTCTGTGGCGGCTCGCGCGTTGGGAAAGATCGGCAACGCGTCGTGTGTGGAAGCGTTGAGTCGGGCGGTGGCGGAGGGAGGTAACGATACGGTCAAGCAGGAAGCGGTAGGCAGTCTGGAGCGCCTGCGGGGGGACGGGGTGAATGCGGCGTTGCTGGCGAGTCTGAAGTCGGCGCCGCCGGACGCGCGGGTCAAACTGATCGGGGTTCTGACCACGCGTCAGGCTTCCGATTCCGTGGAAGGCTTGTTGGCGGAAGCGAAAGGGCCGGATGCGCGGGTGCGTTCTGCCGCGTTCAAGGCGATCGGGGCGCTGGGGACACCGGCTCATCTTCCGGCCTTGCTTTCCCTTCTGATTGATTTGAAGGGCGGCGCCTCCAGCGCCGAGGCGGAGCGTGCGGTGGCGGCTTTGTCGCGTAAGATTGCGGACGAAGGTGCGCGCGCGGATGGCGTGCTCGAAGCGTTGAAAGGGGCCGGTGACGCGTCGGTCAAGGGATCTTTGCTTCGGACCCTCGGGGGGATCGCCAACGCAAAGGCCTTTGAGGCCGTGCGGCCGGCGGCGGGGGATTCGGACCCGGTCGTGCAGGAAACGGCCTTGTTTGTACTTGCCGATTGGCCGAACGCGCAGGCGTTGGACACGCTCCTGGAAAAATACCGGAAGACGGAGGATCCGAAGCATCGAGTGGTCCTGTTACGCGGGTGTGTGCGCCTGTTGCGCCAGAACCAGGGGGCGCTGGCCACCTATCGCGAATTACTCGGTTCCACGACGCGTCCGGAAGACAAAACGCTCCTTCTGTCCGGTCTGGCGGATTCCCTGAATCCCGAGGCTTTGAAGGTGATCGAACCGTGTCTGAAGGAAGAGGCGGTTGGAGCGGAAGCGGAACAGGCGTACCTGAAGGTGGCGCTGGCGCAGGTGGGGTTGGCGCCGGATGCGGCTCGGGAGGCCGGGAGCCGACTGGCGGCGGAATCGAAGAATGAAGCCGTTCGTAAACAGGCCGCAGAAATCGTCGAGCGCGTTGGGAAACTGGAAGACTATCTGGTCGGGTGGCAGGTGGCCGGACCTTTTACAAAAGAGGGACAGACAGGCGAGGCGTTGTTCGGCATGGCCTTCCCGCCCGAGACAAAAGATGCTGTGCAACAGGGATGGGGGTATCTGGCGGTGGCCAACCGGCCGGAGACGTCGGTCTGGATGCTCAATCTGGGAGCCGATGAAAAATTCAGTGGCGACAATCGTGCCGCGTATGTCCGGACGTGGATTCTCAGTCCGAAGGCGCAGGACGCCGTGCTGGAACTGGGTGCGGACGATTCCCTCAAGGTGTGGTGGAACGATGCGCCGGTTTATGAGAACAAGGCGCCGGGCGCGGCGAAAGCGGGGGAGGATCGGGTAAAAGTTTCCTTGAAAGAAGGCTGGAACTCGGTCATGCTCAAGGTGGTACAAAACACCGGGCCGTGGGAGTTCTGTGCGCGGTTGAGAACGCCGTCGGGAGACCGTCTCGAGGGACTCCGGGTGGATGCGACGCACGAAAGTGTTCCGCAGGGAAAGGGACCGTCTGCGGTTTCAGAACCGAAAGAAAAAGTCTCCGATTCCGCCGGACCGGACGCGAAGTGGGAACCACTGTTCAACGGCAAAGACCTGACCGGCTGGAAGCGCATCGGCGAGGGGGGCGAGTACTCGGTCGAGGAGGGGTGTCTGGTCGGAACCCAGACGAATGGCAAGGGGGGCGACCTGGTCACCGAACGCGATTTCGCCGACTTCGAACTGCGGGTGACGTACCGGGTGGTGTGGCCGGCCAACAGCGGTTTCTGGTTCCGTTACGACGGCCAGAAAGGTTATCAGTTTGATGTGTTGAAATACAAGGACCCGCTGGCGTATAGTGGCACCCTGTATTGTACGGAAAAGATGTTCATCACATCGAACCTGAATGAGGCGTTGGAGAATCTAGACGGATGGAATGAGGCGCGGGTTCTGGCCCGGGGGGACGCGATCCAGATGTGGCTCAATGGCACGAAGGTGAGCGATTGCCGGGACAGCCTCTACAAGAAGGGGAAAATCGGCCTTCAGGTCCATCCGGGGGACGATCACAAGGGGATGAAGATCATCATCCAGAAAATGGAGATTCGGGATCTGGGAGGGCTGTAAAATCGGGTAACTCCTCCGGGTGTTTCGCCGGTGGCGGGCGCCGGTTATTATGATTGTCAGTGAAAAGAGGATGAAAAATGAACGCAAAGGCAATAGCGGAAAAAGCGATGGATCAGGGCAAGGGCATTGTCCGCCTGACCCCCACCTGGGTACCTCGGGTATTCTGTATCCCCGGGCGGCGCATCAAACTGCACCCGAACGATTATTACGCCCTGGGAGCGGTCCGGGGGGGCATTGACGAGCGCTGGTTTTCTTCGACCACTCCCGCCGATAACGGTCCCCTCACGAGCAAGAACGAGGGGTTGAGCCATATTGTGGTCGAGGACGGCGGCCAGACGGAGACCGTGCTTCTGCGCGACGCCGTGGGTGAGTTGCAGGGACAGTTGATCGGGAAACTCTGGGACCAGTGCCATTGCTGGCCGATGTATTCGAAGTTTTTCGATAACAAGGGGGCCTTGCCCTTCCACATCCATCACGACGACGCTCATGCCGCGCGGGTGGGAGCGAAAGGGAAACCGGAAGCGTATTACTTCGCGCCGCAGGTCAACAACCACGGAGGGGACTTCCCCTACACGTTCTTCGGTTTCCAGCCCGGCGTGACCAGGGAGCAGGTGCGCGAAGCGCTGGTGCGTTTTACCGAGGGGGAGAACTACATCACCGATCTGTCCGCCGCGTATGTCCTGCGGCCGGGCACCGGGTGGAACGTGCCGCCCGGCGTGCTGCACGCCCCCGGCAGCCTCTGTACCTACGAACCGCAGAAGGCCTCCGACGTGTTTGCCATGTATGAGTCGGTGGTTCACGATGCCGTCATCCCGAGCGAACTCCTCTGGAAGGATTGTCCGCCGGAAGAGAAGGGCAATTTCGATTACCTGATCGACGTGATTGATTGGGAACAGAACACGGACCCGATGTTTGCCCAGAAGCACTTCATGGCGCCGATTCCGGTACGGCCGCTCGAGGAAATGCGCGCCGAGGGGTACGAGGAGCACTGGATCTGCTATCTGTCCGACGACTTCAGCGCCAAGCAGCTCACGATTCTTCCCAACAAGACCGTGACGATTCACGATGGCGGAGCGTACGGGATGTACATGGTCCAGGGCAACGGCCAGATGGGCGTGTGGGCGATCGAGACGCCGACCCTGATCCGGTATGGCCAGATGACGCGCGATGAATTTTTCGTTTCCGAAGCCGCCGCGAAGGAAGGGGTCCGGATCACGAACCCCAGCCGGACCGATCCGATCGTGATGCTGAAGCATTTTGGCCCGGGCGCTCATGACAACATGCCCAAACGCTGAGAATTCCGTCTCCGGCGCCGGTCAGAGAATCGGCGCCGGAGGCTTGCCGGGAAAGGGAAAGGAAAAAACTCATGGCAGCGCACGTGAATACGTTTCCGAAATTGCACAATGCGATGTGGCCCGGTGTGGTGGGGAAAGGCGAGGGGGGAGAGCCGCCGATCGGCCTCGAAACCATGCTCGATCTGACCGCCGCCGCCGAGGTGGTCGGGGTCAAGTTTGACGGGGTGGATCTGTTCCTTTGCGATCCCCATGTGAGCATTGATTCAACGGACGCCGACCTCGAACGACTGGCCGAGAGAGTCCGGTCCCGGAATCTCAAGATCGGTTCGCTGGTGGCGCCGGTCTGGGGGGGGACGGGCGGCGGTTCGGCTATGGGGGATGTGGAGGAGCAGGGGCGCTTCCTCACCCAGGTGACGAAGGCGTGCAAGATTGGCAAGAAACTGCGGGAGATGGGGATTCGGCCCTACGGCTTGATTCGCATTGATTCGGCGGTGGACCCGGCTTCCTGGGCGGCCGACCCGGAAGGAAATCAGAAGAAGATCGCCGCGACGTTCAGTAAGGCGTGCGATATTGCCGACTTGTACGAGGAACGGCTGGCGGCCGAGGGGGAAATCTGCTGGGGCGGCATGCACAGCTGGAAGCGGATGGTCCAACTGCTCGAACTGGTCAATCGGCCCCAGACGTTGGGTTTTCAGGCCGACATGGCCCACACGCTTCTCTACCTGCTCGGGTACAACGCCCCCGAGGACGCCCTGTTGCCGGAAGGCTTTGCGTGGGACAATGAGGAGGTCTTCCTGGCCGCCTATGAAAAATTGACATCGGTACTCCGTTCCTGGACGAACGATTTGCACATTGCGCAGAACGACGCAACGGTCAAGGGCGCCGGTTCGCACGACAAGACCGGACGCCATTGTCTGCCGGACGATCCGAACGGGAAACTCGACATCCCGCGGCTGGCCGGGTACTGGCTGCGTTCCAACGGGCAGGTGACGCGCCGGATGCGCCACATCTGCTGGGACGGATGTATGTTTTCGAACGAAACCTTGATGAAACCGCAGACGTGGAATGCTATTCTCTCCGCCATGCTCGCGGTGCGCGATGCGCACGGCTGGCAGGAATAGCCGCACAGGGGTGCGTAGAATCGGGGAGAATCCGGCATGTTCAAAGGGCAAGGAAAAGGGTCTATGAGGAGTTTCTGTATTTGGGGGGTCTTGGGAGTGTTGTTGTCCGGTTTGGCGGGGTGCCAGAGTTGGCAGGTGCCATCCGAGGAACTCGTCATGTATGGCGGTCAGAGGAAAACGCCCGAGCAACATGCCGCTGACACCAAGTTCTATCAGCAAATGGTCCAGCAGTTCGCGACTCCCCAGAAGGCCAGCAATGTCTGTGCGGAACGGGGATGGCGCTCTTTTTATGCGGGAGAATTGACGTCGGCCATGAAGAGTTTCAATCAGGCCTGGTTGCTCGATCAGGGTAACCCGCAGGCGTACTGGGGGTTCGGAGCCGTCTCGCTCAAACAGGGCGATTATCGAAAGGGATTGGATATGCTGGCCAAGGCTTACAATCTCGACCCGAACAATCCCCGGATCGTTTCCGAACTGGCCTACGCCTACGCGTTGAACGGGCGAGGATACCTTTCCTACAAAAACGAGGATGACGCGATGTATCTGCGGCTGGCGGAGGAATACTTCCGCAAGGCCAGCCGGTTGGATCCGACGTACCCGCTGCTCTATTCGCAATGGGCGGAAGCGCGTTATTACGAGCGCGACTGGGCGGGGGCGTGGGAGCGGGTCATGAAGGCTGGCGCCTTGGGCGGAGAAGGAACGGTTCACCCGGAACTGGTCGAAAAACTTTCCGAAAAGATGCCCTGTCCCTACGCGCCCCAGGGAAAATGACGAAAAATTTACCGATTCGAAAGGTCTGGAAATGGCGATGCGACAGTTGAATATTGGAATGATCGGGTATGGTTTCATGGGCCGCGCGCATACCAATGCCTACAAGCGTGTGGCGGATTTTTTCCCGGAAGTCGAGTGCCGGCCTGTCCTGAAAGCGGCATGCGCCCGCAATGCTGAAAAGATTCAGGCTTTTGCCGACCAGTGGGGCTATGAATCGGTTGAGACCGACTGGCGTAAACTCGTCGAGCGCGCGGACATTGATGCCATTGACATCTGTGTCCCCAATAATCTCCACAAGGAGATCGCTTTGGCGGCGGCCCGCAATGGCAAGATGATTCTCTGTGAAAAACCGCTCGCCCTGAACGTGGCCGAGGGGGAGGAGATGGTCGCGGCCATCGAGAAGGCCGGAGTCCCGAACATGGTCTGGTACAACTACCGCCGCGTGCCCGCGGTCTCGCTGGCCAAGGCGATCATTGACGAGGGCAAACTGGGGCGGATTTATCACTACCGCGCCAACTTCCTCCAGGACTGGACGATCTCGCCCGACGTGCCCCAGGGCGGGGGCGGAACGTGGCGACTGGACGCGGCGGCGGCCGGATCGGGCGTGACGGGCGACCTGCTCGCGCACTGCATTGATACGGCGCTCTGGCTCAATGGAAGTATCACCGACGTCAGCGCCAT
>Ga0116170_10001908_pt1 | contig 20656 bp, 26 predicted proteins | sample AD_JPNHW1_MetaG_FD_89797 | JGI IMG/M metagenome (GOLD analysis project Ga0116170, IMG submission 89797) | Active sludge microbial communities of municipal wastewater-treating anaerobic digesters from Japan - AD_JPNHW1_MetaG | ecosystem: Engineered > Bioreactor > Anaerobic > Digestate | place...
ATGAAATAATTAATCAATAAAATAGCTGAACAGCTTATAAAGAGCTAGGATGCGAAGATGCCAAGAGGCGTAGCAGATTATTCTACGCATCCACGCATCTATTCATCTTATCTTCTTATAATTACACTTATTCAACTATTAATTTCTATTTACCATACTTTATTATGTAAACAAATATTAACATATGCTCTGATTTGCTAAAGAAGGCAATATAAAGAGCCGATAAAGCAAAATGTGAAGTCCTAGTCAGAGATATGTGTATGTTAAGAGTTAAGAGCTTTATTTTATGTGTATTTGTCATGCTTTTGTTGAGCTTTGTCGGCAGCAAAGCAGTTGCGGCTGATTATTCGGCAAACACAAGCGATGCTTTGATAAACAGGGCAATAACTTTAATGGAAGACACTTATATGACCTCATCTATAAAAGTTTTGCAAGGGGATAATTCAACAGGGCAAGCCATAGAGGTTAAGTTTGCAAATTTATCTGCAATATCAATAGATTATATGAGCGCAAACGCGGTTACCGTGGTAAACGAAGACGGCAAAATGGTAATTTACATAAGCAAATCATTCAAAACAGCTCCCGCAGAAGCTATTGCCTGCTTAATCAGACACGAAACCACCCACAACGACGAAAGATGCTCAATTGAAGAAGAGGTAAGGGCATGGACAAATGAGGCTGCAGCATGGGTTTATTTCAAATCAAGAAATCCGGGATTGGCAAGAACAGAAGCAAGCTCTTCAAAGTTAGTAGTAAGATTAGATTACTTGAGTAACTTATATAAAGCAGGGGGCAATTCTTTAATCAGAAAAGAAGTTTTAGCAAACGGAATGTACAGCCAATTGGCTATGAGATAATAAGCATTTAACATATATTTGGAATTCACACCCCGTGCCTCCACGGGGTTTTTATTAAACTCAAATTAAAACTATTGCATATATATGTTAAATTCAGAACTAACTTCAATTTTCTCACCGTTATAAACAAGTGCATTTAAAAGTTTATCAAAATAAGCCCTTTTTTCATCAACAAAAGAAAAATGACACTTATCCCAATTTGAGCCTGCTCTGTAATGAAGAATGGAGTTTTCAATAATTTGAAAGCAATATTCTGGTTTATATTCATGGCGCAAAGATTCGGGCAAGATAATTGATTTTGAAATATCCAAATGCCCTGTATGTCCCATCCATTTTATTTTCAAATCAGGATTTTTCTTTAACCAATAATAGATTTTTCCGCCGACATCTGTTCTTATGCCGTTGATTGTCCCGAGCCTGAAATCGAGTGAAGTCTTATCGGGAAGGTTTCCGCCAAAAATCATGATTCCGTTCCAAGGGTATTCTATATTTTCTCTTCGCTGATGAATAGCACAAATATCGTTGTCACCAAGATATTCATTGAAACAAAAATCTTTTATAAAAAACATATCGGAATCAAGAACAACATGAATTGTATCTTTTTCCCACCTGAAAAATCTGTGAAAAGCCCAATGTATGCCCCAGCCACAAATTTGTGCGGACCCTGAAATAAACGAACGGAAACGCACATCAAGGCATTTTATCCCGAGTTTTTGGCAGATAAATTTAATTCTGTAACGCCTGTCGTAAGCGGTAATTGGAGTATTGTTAAAAACAATAAATTCAAAATCTTCGTCCTTGACAAACTTATTAATCGTTTCAAGTTGTCTGTAAATAAATTCGGGTGTCTTATCCGCCCACGTGTAGATTTTTACCTTTTTCATTTTTTCTCTCCAAAATAATGTTTTTAGTATTACCATTTGGTAATGATATATAAGTAATTATATTTAATAATTACCAATATGCAACACTATAAAAATATTTCTTCATATATAAAGCAAAGACGCCTTGAAACAGGCATTTCACTTAATGAATTTGCCTTTAATAACGATTTAGAACCTGCAACATTAAGCCGATATGAAAACGGCAAAAGAACCATAAGTTTAATGAACATGGTAAAAATAGCAAACGGCTTTAACCAAACATTAGCAGAATTTTTAGCCGATTTTGAGAAAAAATATTTTAAATAATGTAGGTCGGCATTGCCATGCCGACAATATAAAATGTGGGATAGCAAACCCACCCTACAATTACCCAAAACCTTTTATAATGTTGGGCTAAAAGCCCAACCTACATGATAAAAAAGTACGCCCGAAGAGATTCGCACGACAAACAAGGCGAATTTTTGAGCCGTAGTTTGACGGGTCGGGAATGCAGATTTTGTTTATGAGCACATGCGAATAATAACAAAATCGCATGCGCGGGACTCCCGAAGTATTGATAAAAAAAGTACGCCCGAAGAGATTCGAACTCCCGACCTTTTGGTTCGTAGCCAAACGCTCTATCCAGCTGAGCTACGGGCGCCTACTTTTTCTGTAGAAAAAGTAGGCAAAAAGACTTTTCAGACTATTGCTTTTTGTTTTTCTACAAAAATTTTTTTGTTTAGTTTTCACTTGCCCCTCAGCTGGATAGAGCGTTATCTAACTTTTGTTGAACTTTTACTTCGTAAAAGATTCAACGGGCCAGCTGAGCTACGGGCGCATTTTTAGTGAATAGTTAATGGTGAATGGTGAATAGAATTAAAATATAAAAATATTGTATTTGAAATTACTATTTACTATTTACTATTTACTATTTACTATTTACTATACCGATTTTACCAAATAAAGTTTTTTTATCAAGCAAACTCTTTACATTTCCGTTCACAGTTCACCGCTCACCCTTCACCATTTTGTAACTTTATGTAAACTATTTTTTAAAATACTAAAGTTTTCTTTAATCCTGCCCGATATTCCTTATATACATAGTTGTTGAAAGGGATATGTTAATGTTAAGGAAAATCGAAACACCTACAAATAATATCTACGGTGGCGTCGAATTTATATTAAGAGGAGCAAAAAAACGCCGTTCTATGGCTTTGGCAACTGCTAAAGTGCTTAATTCGGAAATCGGCATCCAAACAAGGCTTGTCGCAGTTAAGTAGCGTGAGCTAAATAAGATAGTTGAGAGTTTTAAGGCGGGTTTTCTTTTAAGAAAACCCGCCTTAATTGTTGTTATTTTATTGTATTAACTAAGCTTAAAATACCAATCCGGCTTCTCTTGCTGCATCAGCAAGTGCTGCAACACGCCCGTGGTACAAGAATCCGCCTCTGTCAAAAACAACTTCTTTAACACCTTTTTTCAAGGCTTTTTTAGCGATTGCCTCGCCGACAGCTTTTGCAGAATCAATATTTCCGCCATGGTTTAATTTTTCTTTCAAATCTTTATCTACAGATGAAGCTGAAGCTACTGTAACACCTTTTATGTCATCTATAATTTGAGCGTAGATGTGCTTTGTGCTTCTGTAAACAGCCAATCTTGGAGCCTCGGTGGTTCCTGAAAGTTTAATTCTGACTCTTTGATGTCTTTTTTGTGCTTGTTCTTTTCTTGTTTTTGTTTTAATCATTTTGTCCTTCTTTCTACCCAAACCTTCTTAGTAAAAACAAAATCTAAGGGTTTATGCGGGCTTATTTTTAATATATTGTGAGATCACGTGTCGCGCTTAGCTTGCACGGGATAACGCATTTGTAAGGCTTGCTCATTCGTTTGCCGACAACTGCGTTACTTTTTACCTGCCTTACCGGCTTTACGTCTTACGTGTTCGCCTTCGTATCTGACGCCTTTTCCTTTATAAACTTCAGGAGGTCTTTTTGCGCGAATAGTTGCGGCAACATCGCCTACTGTTTGTTTGTTAGGTCCTTTTATTGTAATTTTGGTGTTGGCTTCAACGGAAATTGTAATTCCTTGAGGCGGAACAATGTTGATAGGATGTGAATAACCCAACTGCAAGTTTAAAGTTGTACCCTGCATTGCTGCACGGTAGCCTACGCCTTGAAGTTCCAAGCTTTTTTCAAATCCTGTTTTTACTCCGTTAATTGCATTTGCAACAAGTGTTCTTGAAAGTCCGTGAATTGCTCTTGTTTTTCTTTCTTCATCGCGTCTTGTCAAGATGACTTTGTTATCTTCTTTTTTAATGAGAATTTCTTCTCTTACATCGACGGTTTCCGTACCTAAAGGACCTTTAGCCGTTACTGTTTGTCCTTCTATTGTAACTTCAACTCCCTGAGGGATTTCTATCGGTAATTTGCCTATACGTGACATTGTTTTTCTCCATTTCGGTATTGTGTAAATAAATTGAGCTTTTCTACCAATTATGCTCTTTTTTTAGTTGAAGAGTTGATAAGTCGATAAGTTGAATAGTTATTTAATTGTTTAAACTTTTCGACTGTTCGACTGTTAAACTTTTCAACGGTGAACTTCGTTCGCCTTACCAGACGTAGCAAAGAATTTCGCCGCCCATATTGTCTTTACGGGCTTTTCTGTCTGTCATCAAACCTTTGCTTGTTGAAACAATCGCAATTCCTAAACCGCCTAAAACCTGAGGAAGATTTTTTGCTTTGCAATAACTTCTCAAACCCGGTTTTGAAATTCTTCTTAAATTTGAGATAACCGGCTTGCGCTTTTCGTCATATTTAAGAACGACTGTCAAGAAAGTGAATTTTCCTGATTGTCTTGTTGAATAGTCAGTTATGTAGCCTTCTTCTTTGAGAAGTTTTGCCAATTCGACTTTCAATTTTGAACTTGGCATTTCGACTGTTTCGTGAGATACCAAATTTGCGTTTCTGATTCTTGTAAGCATATCTGCTATTGGATCTGTATTCATTGTTGTTCGTCCTTTGTTTTTATTTGTTCACTTTATCGTAACAGTAAATGGTAAATGGTAAATAGTGAATGGTTTTTTATCTATTTACTATTTCCTATTTACTATTTACTTGTTTACCAACTTGCTTTGACTACACCGGGAAGTAAGCCCCTGTGAGCCATTTCTCTCAAGTGAATTCTGCACAAACCGAAGTCTCTGTGAAATCCGTGAGGTCTTCCGCAAATACTGCATCTGTTGTGTAGTCTTACTTTTGGGTATTTTCCTTTTGCTGCAAGCTCTATGCGTCTTGCTTCTTTGTTCATCATTGCTTTTTTAGCCATTGTTGCGTTCATCCTTTGTTTTTAATTAATAGTTTTATGTTTGAGTTGAAGAGTCGATAAGTTGAATAGTTTATTTTAAAACTTTTCGACTGTTCGACTATTAAACTTTTCAACCTTTCTTGAAAGGCATTCCAAGCTCTGTAAGCAAAGCTCTTGCCTCATCATCCGTGTTTGCTGTTGTGATTATAGATACGTTCATACCTTTAACCAAATCAACTTCTTCGTATTTTATTTCAGGGAATAAAGCTTGTTCTTTAAGTCCCATTGTATAGTTACCGCGGCCGTCGAAACTTTTTGAGCTTACTCCTCTGAAGTCTCTGATACGTGGAAGTACAACACAAATTAATTTCTGTAAAAAGTCGTACATTCTCTCACCGCGCAAAGTAACCATTGCTCCCACCGGCATTCCTTCTCTTAATTTGTATGATGCTATTGATTTTTTGGCTTTTGTGACAACCGATTTTTGACCGGCTATTTTTGTAAGCTGTGCTTCAATAACTTCAGCAAGTTTAGAGTTGTGGGAAGCTTCACCGACACCCATGTTCAAAACTATTTTGTTGAGTCTTGGAACTTGAAGGTCATTTTTATACCCGAATTTTTCTTTCAGTGCCTTTTTAACTTCTTTTTGATACGTTTCTTTTAAACTTTTTGTCTTTGCCATTGTTCATTCGTCCTTTTTCTAATTTATTGGATTTATGAGTGAGTAGAAAGTTATGAGCTGAGATTTTCCGTTCAATGCTCACGTTTCACAGTTCACTTTTACACATCCAACTGTTCACCACATTTTTTACAAACACGTATTTTTTTGTCTTTAACTATGTCGTGCTTGATCCTTGTCGGTTTTTCGCAACTTGGGCATACTACCATTACATTGGAAGCATCAAGTGGAGCTTCAAGTTTTATTAATCCGCCCTGAATTCCTGCCATTGGGTTTGGTTTTTGTGCTTTTGTAACCAAGTTTGCGCCTTCAACAACCAAATTTGATTTTGAAGGATTAACTTTTTTAACGTTTCCGATTTTGCCTTTGTCTTTACCCGCGATTACCATTACTCTGTCGCCGGTTTTTACTTGCAAACTTTTTTTATTTGTTGGTTTTTTCATTTTATTTTCCTTTGTTTTTTATTATGTCATGCTGAACTTATTTCAGCGAGTTCGGGATAATTTATTCGTAAGGCTCATCCTTCGCCAACGACTAAATTACTTCCGGAGCCAAAGAGATAATTTTCATAAAGTTTTTATCTCTTAATTCCCTTGCAACAGGTCCGAAAACACGTGTACCGCGAGGGTTGCCGTCTTTGTTGATTATTACGGCGGCATTTTCGTCAAATCTGATTGTCGAACCGTCGTTTCTTTTGATGTCGGCTTTTGTTCTTACCACAACAGCTCTTACGACTTCGGATTTTTTTACTGTCATATTTGGTGCTGCGTCTTTAACGGTGGCTACTATAACATCGCCGACTGCCGCAAACCTCTTGTTAGAGCTTCCCATAACACGTATGCACAAAAGTTCTTTTGCGCCTGTGTTATCTGCTACTGCTAATCTTGATTCTTGTTGTATCATTATTTCACGTCCTTTGATATGATTTGTTTATTTTTTATTTTAGTGAACCGTGAGCGGTGAGCTGTGAGCTGATTTTCAGCTCACAGTTTACAGTTCACTTTTTCACTATTTAGCCTTTTCAACCACTTCAAGCACTGCCCAGCGTTTTGTTTTTGAAACAGGTTTTGCTTCAATGATTTTTACAATATCACCTTGTCCGCAAAGTCCTTTTTCATCGTGCGCATTGTAGTGTTTGTTTGATTCCATAATTTTTTTGTATTTTGGATGAGGGTTGTAAGATGCTACTTTTACAACTACCGTTTTATCCATTTTGTTGCTTATCACAACTCCTTGTTTTTCCTTTTTAGGCATTTATTATACGCTCCTTGTTTTCTTTGTTAACTTTTTTCTTTAAGTATTGTTTTTGCTTGAGCAATTAAACGTTTTGTTTTGTCAATTAAAGCTGTATTTTCAAGCTTATGCGTAGCTTTTTGTATTCTTAAATCAAAAAGCTGTTTTTTTGATTCTGTAACAACGCCATTTAATTCTTCTATTGTTTTTTCACGTAATTCGGTTAGTTTCATGGTTTTATCCTTATTCTCTTATGTTTTTATTGGGCTTTTTCTATAATTTTTACTTTGATCGGAAGTTTTTGAGCGGCTAATTGAAGTGCTTCAACAGCTTCTGCCCTGTCAAAATAATCCAATTCAAAAAGAATTCTTCTGGGTTTTACAACTGCAACCCAGTATTCCAAGTTACCTTTACCTGAGCCCATACGGGTTTCGGCAGGCTTTGCGGTAATAGGCTTGTCGGGGAAAATTTTAATCCAAACATTACCGCCGCGTTTAATTTTACGCGTCATTGCTCTTCTAGCAGCTTCTATTTGGCGACTTGTAATCCAGCCGGGCTCGACTGCCTGCAGCGCGTATTGACCGAATTCAAAATTTACACCCCTTGTTTCGGTGCCTTTCATGCGGCCTTTCATCATTTTACGATATTTTGTTTTCTTTGGCATTAACATTTTTTGTATCCTTTATTTTGTTTTTATTAGCTTTATGTTTTAGTGAGCAGTGAACTGTGAAGTTATTTTCTTAACCCTTCACTCATCACTCTTCACTTGTTTTAACTCTTTTGGGGCGTCTTCCCATAGATTTTTCTTCACCGTTTCCGGCTTTTTTAACCGCTTTTATGTTTAAGTCCGCTTTTTCACCGGGCATTAAGTTGCCTTTGAAAACCCAAACTTTTACGCCGATTTTACCCATAATTGTATCTGCTTCTGCAAAACCGTAGTCAACATCTGCTCTTAGCGTTTGCAGAGGAATTCTTCCTTCTTTAGCCCATTCTGAACGGGCAATTTCTGCACCGCCAAGTCTTCCCGATACCATAACTTTGATACCTTGAGCACCTGCTCTCATTGTTCTTTGCATTGCTTGTTTCATAGCTCTTCTAAAAGCAATCCTTTTTTCAAGTTGAAGTGCGATTGCTTCTGATACTAACTGAGCATCGGCATCAATTCTTGCTACTTCAACAACATTAATGATTACAGGCTTATTTAAATATTTTGAAACTTCATTTTTCAAATCGTCAATTCCTTGACCGCCACGTCCCACAACAATACCGGGCTTAGCTGTCACAACTGTTACCGTTGTGCTTTGAGCTTTTCTGGCTATTAAAATTCTTGAAACACCTGCTGTATAAAGTTTCTTTTTAATAAACTTTCTTATTTTTGCATCTTCTGCAATAAATTCGGCATAGTCTTTTGATTTAGCAAACCATGTGCTAACCCAAGGTTGTATTATACCTACTCTGAATCCGGTTGGATGTGTTTTCTGTCCCATTTGTTTATTGCTCCTTGTTTGTTTTTGTTTATCTTTCTTTGGTAAATAGTAAATGGTAAATAGTGAATGGGAATTTCTATTTCCTATTTACTATTTTCTATTCACTTATTTAATCACTCACCTTAAGCGTCAAGTGAGAAGTTCTTTTAAGTCTTCTGTAAATTCTTCCCTGCGCTCTTGGTTTTCCTCTTTTGTAAGTTACACTCTCATCGGCGAAAATTTCTGAAATTTTTAATGCTTCAGGTGCTACTCCAAATTTTTCTTTTGCGTTTGCAACAGCGGCTCTGAGGTTTTTTTCAACGAGTCTTGCTGCAAAATACGGCATAAAACGCAACATTGTTTGCGCTTCTATAACAGATTTGCCACGAACTTCGTTAATTATTCTGCGAAGTTTTCTGGCTGTCATTTTTATATCCGTTTGTTTTGATTTTGCTTCCATTTTATTTTCGTCCTTTTATTTATTAATCTCTTTTTGCTTTATCTGAGCCCGAGTGCCCTCTGAACATTCTTGTAGGCGCAAATTCACCTAATTTGTGTCCAATCATCTGCTCGGTTACATAAACCGGAACATGAGTTTTGCCATTGTGAACGGCAATTGTATGTCCTAACATGTCGGGAATTATCATTGATGCTCTCGACCATGTTTTTATAACTTTTTTTTCAGAAGTTTCATTCATCTTACTGACTTTTTTCTGTAAAGATTCTTCTACGTATGGGCCTTTTTTTAATGAACGTGCCATTTGTTTATTGCTCCTTGTTTTAATTTGTTTACTTGTTTGTTATGGGTGAGTTGTGAGCGGTGAGCGGTGAAGTTATTCTCTTCACTCTTCACTATTCACTATTTTTTGCGTCTTCTTACTATTAGTTTGTCTGACGCTTTTTTAACTTTTCTTGTTTTAGCACCCAGTGCAGGTTTGCCCCAAGGTGTTTTAGGGTGTCCGCCGGGTCCTGTTTTACCTTCGCCGCCGCCGTGAGGGTGATCGCAAGGGTTCATTGTAACCCCTCTTACTGTAGGTTTGATTCCCAAATGGCGGGTTCTTCCGGCTTTTCCTACCGAAAGGTTTTTATATTCGGAATTACCTAAAACCCCGATTGTCGCTAAACATTCTTTTCTTACCATTCTCATCTCTGAAGAAGGAAGTTTTATTGTAACGTAATTGCCTTCTTTTGCCATTAATTGTGCACCTGCTCCAGCGGTTCTTACCATAACTCCGCCTCTGCCAGGCTCCATCTCAATGTTGTGAATAATTGTTCCCAACGGGATTAATTCTAAAGGAAGAGCATTTCCTGTCTGAACTTGAGCTTCAGGACCGCTTAAAATTACATCACCTAAGTTTAATCCTTCAGGTGTCAAAATGTATCTTTTTTCACCGTCTGCATAAAAAACCAAAGAAATTCTGACATTTCTGTTAGGATCATATTCTATGGTCTTAACAGTTGCCGGAATTCCGAATTTGTCACGTTTAAAATCTATAACGCGGTAAGCTTTTTTGTGTCCGCCACCTTTGTGACGGCAAGTAATTCTTCCGGTATTATTTCTTCCGGATGTTTTTTTAATTTTTTTCAACAAAGATTTTTCCGGAGTTGAAGTTGTGATTTCCTGATAATCACTTCTTGTCATTCCTCTTTGTCCCGGTGATGTCGGATTTATTGTTCTGATTGCCATTGTTTAATGTCCTTTTTCTTGTTTTGATTACTTTGCTTGATTTTGGTTGAATAGTCGAAGAGTTGAATAGTTATTTTATTTAATTTTTAAACTTTTCGACTGTTCGACTGTTAAACTTTTCAACGGTGAACTTCGTTCGCCTATGCTCCGATTAATTCTTCAATCGGATCGCCTTCGATTGTCACGATTGCCTTTTTGCCTGATTGAGTTTGTCCGGCTTTTATACCCATTCTTTTTGAATGAGAAGGCATATAAACCGTTCTTACTTTTTTAACTTTCCTTCCGGGGAAAGCCAATTCAACCGCTTTTGCAATTTCAATTTTTGTAGCGTCTTTTTTTACTTCAAAAGAGTATTGCCCTTGAGCTGTTGCCGCCATTGATTTTTCTGTTATCAACGGTTTTTTAATTATGTCGTATAAGTTTTCTGTGCTCATTATTGTAACCTTTCAGTTATTTCATTAACAGCGGCTTCGGTTATTACAACATAATCCGCTTCTAATAAATCTTTTACGTTTAAATTTGAAGGTAAAATCATCCTTACACTTGGAATATTTCTTGCGGCAAGTTCAAGATATTGATTTTCTGCTGCTTTTGTATCCGCGATTATAAGAATTTTTCCTTCAACTTTCAGGGAAGAAAGTGCTTTTGTCATTAATTTTGTTTTAGGTTCTTTGATTTCAGAAAAATCTTTAACTATAACAAGATTGCTTGCCTTAGCTGATAAAGCTGATTTCAAAGCCAGTTTTCTGGCTTTTTGAGGTATAGCAAAACCATAATCTCTCGGTTTTGGTCCAAAAATTACTCCGCCGCCTGCAAACAATGGTGAACGGATTGAACCTGCTCTTGCACGTCCTGTTCCTTTTTGTTTCCAGGGTTTTCTTCCGCCGCCTGCAACTTCTGCTCTTGTTTTAGCGCACGCTGAACCTTGTCTTGCGTTATTTAACTGTCTTCTTAGTGCCAAATGCATAACATGTAAGTTCGGTTCAACACCAAAAACGTTTTCGTTTAAAGCCATTGCGCCGAGTTCTTTACCGTTTGTACTTAATATTTTTAATTCTTTTGACATTTTTTTATCCTTATTTGTTTTATGTTGTCGGGTTAGAAAACCCAACCTACTTTAACGTTTTAATTCTACTGTTCACAGCTCACTGCTCACAGTTCACTTTTTAATTCCATTTAGTTCTTGAAGGTTTGATTGTAACCAATTTTCCTTCTGGTCCGGGAACTGAGCCTTTGATTAAAATCAGGGAATTTTCGCTGTCGATTTTAACAAGCTGCAATTTTGTAACGGTAACCCTTTCGTTACCCATGTTGCCCGCCATGTTTTTCCCTTTGATTACACGACCGGGGGTTGTGCCTGCGCCGATAGAACCCGGCTCTCTGTGGTTTTTAGAACCGTGAGCCATCGGGCCTCTTGAAAAATTCCATCTTTTAACAGTACCTTGAAAACCTTTTCCGATTGATTTTCCTGTTACGTCAACTTTTTTAGCGTTTTCCAAAACGGAAAGCTCAATTTTTTGTCCTACTTCATAAGCTTCCGGATTATCAATTCTGAACTCCTGTAAGTATCTGAAGTTAGATAATTTATTTTTTGCAAAATGACCGATTTGAGCTTTTGTCAAGTGTTTTTCTTTAGCTTCAACCGTTCCAACCTGAATGGCATTATAACCATCTTTTTTTAATGTTTTAATTTGAGTTACTACAATATCGTCAACCTTAATAACGGTAACGGGTATTGCCAACCCTTGTTCATCAAAGACGGTTGTCATTCCAAGTTTTTTGCCTATTAAACCTAGTGTCATATTATGTTTTCCTTCCCGGTAACAAATTTTTCAAAAATTTCTGAAAAATTTCATACCTCTTCTTGCGAGCGCTACATTTACAGGTTATTAACCTATTTCTTTTTTGCCTATAGCTTTTTAAGGCTTGTGTAGATCACATTATTATTTAAAATAAAAATGCTATTTAATTTTCAATCCGAAGTTTATAATTTAACTTCGATGTCAACCCCGGCGGGTAAATCTAATCTACTTAACTCTTCAGTTGTCTGTTGAGTCGGGTCATATATATCAATAATCCGTTTGTGCGTTCTCATTTCAAAATGTTCTCTTGATTTTTTGTCAACGTGAGGTGAGCGCAAAACGCAATATATACGTCTTTTTGTAGGCAAAGGAATAGGTCCTGCAACTTTAGCGTCCGTTCTTTTTGCTGTTTCAACGATTTTGTCTGCAGACACGTCAATCAACTTGTGATCGTATGCTTTTAAACAAACTCTGATTCTTTGTCTTGTAGCGGTTGCCATTTTTGTTTACTTCCTTTGTTGTTTTTATGGTCAACACTTGCCAGTACAGTATCCTGCACCACATAAGCTAGTGTCGTGCATACAATCGTAACTTAAACAAAATTCAGTGTCAACAGGATTTTTCATGTTTTGTGAAGATGTTGTAATAATTATATTAGTCTCTGCCAAACAATACTATCGGCAAATTTTTCTCGTGCGCAAAATCAAGCAACTCCTGCGGAACATCTTCTATAGCATTTTCTTTAAATATCATCCCTGAAATTTTAGGGTTATACACAACAACTTCGTTGTGTTCAGTTGGGCTGGGGTTAAAAAGCTTATCTTGTGCATTAGACAAAGCTTGTTTTAAATCTTCGCCTTTTATTGTCCTTTTTTCCGTATTTACGTCAGAAATTTGTCTGAAATGTCTTTTTGCAATAATCTGTTTATAAATCTCACCGTATTCCGCTTCATCTAAATTCGGATATTTTAAAGATAATTCTTTAATAACATTGTCTCTTAAAAATGTTCTGTAAGAATTTTTATTTGTGGTTAATTGTACAAAATTATCAAAATTTTTCTTAACACCCGAACCTTGATTCATTTCAAAAGCATTTGCAATATTGCTGTTTTCGGATTCAAGCACAAAACCGTATTTTCTATAATTATAAGTTTTGTTTTTTTGCGGGGAAAGCACTGAAGTGCTTAAAACCCCGGGTCTTGAAACATCCGAAAGAATATCAATTTTTTGAGCACTTTCAGCCATTGCATTATCAGGAATAAAGTGGGTTAAAAATCTAATATTTTCTTTTTTAACCCCCGGAACAAACCCAAACTGTGCCATATCTTGATTATCTGCAAGATTTGACATATTTATTACTTTATAAGTTTTGCCCTGATGAAGTATCTGCGGAATTTTTGAAGGGGTAACCACCCTGCTTGTGATAATAACATTTCCCGTCTTATAAATATCATTCAAAGCTTTTTCTATTGGAGCAAGTCTTTCGGGTGAAAGAGCACTGGAATAAATGTCATAAAAATCTTTATTTACTCCTTTCAAATCGGCTTGGGCAAAGATTTTTGAAATAAGATAATCTTGAGGGTTTCTGAATCTTGTTGCAATATTTTCGGCTGACGCACTTCCTGTATTAAATTCTTCAGACCAGTGATGGTTTTTTACAATTTCAACAATCCTGTTTTTAATTTCTTTTGGCATATTGATTTTTTCAAGCAAATTGTTTGTATAAAGGGCAGAAACATTTTGATGCTGTTTGTCTATAGTGCCTTCTATTTTTGCTATATCGTGGAATAAAATGGAAAACTTCATAACGGTTTTATCTAAATCAGAAAGTTTTGAATAATCAGGATGATTCATCGCTTCCTGTAATACTTTCATAATGTGGATATCTGTGCTGTAAGCGTGAGTTGGCTGCTGTTGTTTACCTATAAAGTTAAGATATTCCGGAAAAGCTTTTATTATAGAATTCATTGATTTATTGAGTTCGGGATTTTGTGATACTACTTCGTTTTCAAGCATAAATTTTCTTGTTAAATCTATAAGTTTTGTTTGGGCATCATTTTCGGCTGTGAAATTTTTGAGATTAGGAACGCCTTCGTAGGCAAAAATATTTCCCGCCTTGTCAAACTTTGGCTGAATTTCCATTTTCTCAAATATTTTAAGTTTTTCATCGACAGATTCTTTTTTTAGAAGTTGGCTTAAATCTGCCATAAAACTTTTTCTTGAATATTTAAGCGGAAGTCCTTCTTTTCCAAAAGAAGTAAAATCAAAAGTTTTTAAGATGTTTTCTGTTTGAGGATAATTTGCCAAAAAGTTTTTACCAAAAAGTCTCATGCTTTCAACAGGTACTTCTATAGGCGTTATAGCTTTGCGCAAAAATTGTTCAATACTTCTTAGCCTTGAATCGATACTAATTCCTGCCTGCTCCAATTTTAAAATATTTTCGGCATCAAGTTCTTGTTTTAATGATTTTAAACTATTTTTTAAAGAAACACAGTAATCAATATCGAAAAGGTTTTTTTTACCTGCTAAAATATCTCTTTTATTCCAAATTTTATCAAATATTTGAGAATCGTTTTTTATTTTTTCAATGGATATCAATTTATTGAAAGTTGTTAACTCTTCTTTGCAATAAATTGTGTTAAAAATGTTTTTTAAATAATTATCTGCACTTTTGGAATGGATATGTTTTTCGATATTAGATAATATTTCACAACATTCCTGATAGTCTTTTTTATTGTGAATATCCGAGATTATCTGCCATAAATTGTTTGGTTCTTTTGCCTGAATCATTTTATAAAAATTTAATCTGATATTAAAAAGTTCCAACAAATCTTTAGGTTCAGAGTTATGAAGCTCTGATAATATTTTATACCAAACAAATTCATGAATTTGTTTATTTTCAGAAACCTGTTTAATTATTTCAGAAAAAGAATTAATATTTTCATCAGTTTCAATTTCTTTAAGTAAAACTCCAATAAAATTTTCAGACATATTTTCATTAATTTTAGATTTCATTTCAGATTTTTCTAGATATTCTAAAAATTTCATTTTAGATTTTATAGAAGGAATATTATAATTATGGTTTTCGCTCCAATCAAGCGAATATGTCAGATAATTAAATTTAAAAGGAGCTTTTTCAAATTCTTTAAACAAATCCGAATAAAAATTTAGTTTTTCTTGAGAATCTTCATTTAAAATTCTTTTGACTATTTGCCCAAAAGCTTCCCTTTCGGATTCTTCTTTAATGGGGTGTGTTTTTATAAAATCAGATAAAGCATCTATTAGGGGAGGCTTTATTTTCATTTTTTGGCTTAAGTCGGAATTTTCGTTCTTTAAAAAATTTATTAAGATTTCTTGAAAATTTTGACCCGAATTATTTTTTAATTTAGAAAATGAGGCACTAAATTTGTCTAAATTAATTAAATCCTCTGGATTACGAAATTTGTAAAAAAGATTTTGCAGTAATTTTTCGTCAAGACTTTCTACGCCGACAATTTTTTCAAGGCTTTTCAAAATATTTGTATTAGGCTTTATTTCATCAAGAAATTTACCGGAAGAAAATGAGTTAAAATCAAAATGATATTTAAACCAATTTTGTTTTGATATTTGCGGGTTTAATTTAGAAGTTAAATTTATAAAATCTTTGACTAAATTAACATCTTCTGTTGTTTCTATTTCATTAAAAATTTTCTGTATATTATATTTGTTAATGCCTTCAAACTTTTGTGAATTTTGAGCTGCAAAATCGGCAAGTTCTGTTCGAATTTTCATAATATCTTTTATATTGTATTTATAAGATAAATTTCTTGGATTAGCTATGTAATTTAATGTATCGGCGTCAAGCCCTTTTATTTTTGCTACCGATTTAAAATAATCCATATACTCTTTGGCAAATTTGGGGTTGCTGTTATATTCAATAATTGATTGTAAGGTTTCAGAGGTAATTTCTTTTGGCAAATCAGTCATTTCATTGAAAAATTTAATCAAGTCCAATCTTGCTGTTTTTGCAGGGGCTTTGGCATAAGGCCATTCATTCTCATTTATATGATAAATAATACTGTCAAAACTTCTTGGCTCTAATCTTTTTGAATTCAGAAGGCTTTTTGCAAAATCAAGATTTGAAGCCATTGCTTCTTCGTTAAAGCATCTTGCAACAAGGTTGTTTATACTGTTTGAATTTAAATTTTCTGAATTCGGATGTTTAAAAATTTCACTTAAAAGCTCCATTTTCCCTTTTGCCTGTTTGTCATCATAAATTGAGCACAATATATCTGCTAAATTACCTTTAAGTTTGCTTTTTACAATTTCAGAATCATTGAACAAATTCACAAACAAAGTCTTTGCTTTTATCATTTCTTGTTTTTCAAAGCCCCTTGAGGTTCCTGTGTGCCTAAAGGTTCTTGTCATAGCAGAAGAATTTATATCTTTATTTTTTGAAAAGGCCTTTAAAAGCTCTTCGTATTGGGGCAGACAAAATTCATCATTAAAGTATCTTAAAATTTCATTCATCCCGCTTTTACCTAAGCGATTTACAAGTCTTTGCGATTTTTCGGTGTCGGGATACATTTCTTCAATAGAATTAAGAATTTTTAAAAGGTTTTTTCTTGGCTGAACATTGTCAAAAGAAAGCGCATAATTTGTTTTTTGTTTTATAAACCACTCCAAAATTTCAGAATCGGCATTTTTTGTCAAAGCTTTCATTTTAACAAGTTCTTTCAAAACTTCGGCATGTTGTCTTAAATCTCTGCTATTTCCTAATTCTTTGATTATTTCTGCAAGTTGTTTTTGGTCAAAGACATCTAATTCAACAAGATTTTTTATAAAAGCAGGCAGGGCTTCATTTGTTCCGTAATATTTTGAATTACTTTTTATTACAGAGATTTTTGCTTTATCTATTAAACGTTTGCCGTTTTCATCCACAAGTGATTTAAGGAATTTTTTTAAGTTAAAATTTTTAAGGTCGATTTGGATTTTATTTACATTTGAGCAAACTTCTTGTGAAGTACTTTCAAAACAGTCATTTATTGGGGAACGCACAAAATCGGATTTAACCTTTGCTAAACCCTTGCTAAGAATTTTTTTTGAAACTTTTCCAGCCTTTTCGCTGAGAAAGTCAGATATACTTGATATTAATCCCAATTTTAAAAACCCGACCTTAAAAATTAATCTGCATAATATAATAAAAACATTTTAAGACAAGAAATTGCCATGAAAATTCAAATAGGCATTGACTTTTTACATTTTAAGTTTACATTAAATTTCATGAACAAATTTTTTGAAAGCTTAGATTTGATTTATAAAAAAATCACCGCAAGGACAGAAAAAAAAGTTGCAAGGTTTTTGCTTAAAAACTCAATGACTCTTTCTGTAGCAGAGTCCTGCACGGGCGGGCTTTTAAGCTCAAGATTAACCGATATTGCAGGAAGCTCTGCATATACAAAAGAAAATTATATAACATACGCTAATGAAGCAAAAATAAAACTCTTAAGTGTAACCCCCCAAACCATTGAAAAATATGGTGCGGTGAGCGAAGAGTGTGCTCTTGAAATGGTTAAAGGACTTTTTGAAAAAACAGGCTGTGACATAAGTATAGCAACTACAGGGATTGCAGGACCGGGAGGGATAAATGAAAACAAAGATGCCGGGCTGCTTTTTGTAGCAATAAAAAGCAATTTTTCATCTGCAGTGAGAAAATTTGAACTTAACCCAAAAATTTCGCGCAAAAAAATGAAATTTTTATTTACCCAAAAAGCACTGGAATTTTTGTTGGAATTTTTAAGCGAAAAATCAAATATAAAATATTAAGTGCTTATTATACTTCTTAAAATATCTTGATAGCTTTTAATCAGAACTTGGGCAAATATTTCAGGATTAATTTGAGTTACTATTACAGCAAGAAGGTCTTGAGGGAGTTCTTTGAGCATTTCTACCAAAAATTCAGGCTCAATGACTTTTGCTGCTTTTATTAAATCGGGTTTTTCTTTTTCATTCAAAACTTTAACAAAACCTTCTGCCGGAAATTTTTCCAAAAGCTTAGGTTTTTCTTCAATCATGGCTAAAATAAATTTTCTTTTTTGGTCTTCGGGAATATTCACAAGAGCTTCTTTATATTTTTCTTGAGGCAAAGAGGCTATTTCTTTTACCAATTCCTGAGGGTTAAGACTTTTTGCGGGTTTTCCCGTAACAGATTCAATCATTTGAGCCAAAAACTCAGGTTTCATTTGCATAAGATGTTTGAGCACAAGGTTTTTGTCCAAATCCGGAAGGGTTAAAAATTTATCCATGCTCTCAGCGGGCATCAGCTTCATTATTTCTTTAGGAGGAAACATTTCAAGAACATATTTAACAAGCTGTTCTGCGGGCAAACGACCCATAAGTTCAAGCAATTTGGCTTTGTCAAAATAATTCAGACCTATTATTAAATCTTGTTTTTCTAAAAAAGGAAGAAGTTTTTCAAGTTCTTGTTCGGATAAATTTTGTAATATTGCAAATCTGTTTCCTACGCTTGACAGTTTAAAAAGTTCAACCAATGCCGAAGAGTCTTTTAAAACTTCTCTGCTGAATTTTGCAGCAGCAGAGTTTCCCTGAGCTGCTTCTGCTTCAATTATTTCATCAATGGATTTGTTGGCATATTGAGTAAATTTGCTCTGTGCTATGCCGAATCGGTTTGCTAATGAATAAATATCTGCATCAATTACAATCATGATTTTCCCTATTTTCGTATATGTTATTTAACGGCATTTTTATTCAAAAATTTTAATTAAATTTACAAAATTGTAACTTTTTTTAATATATGGTAATATAGATGAATAGATGAATAGGTGAATAGGTGAATAGGTGAATAGGTGAATAGGTGAATAACTTTTTTAAATGTATTTTAAGTTGGTTTTTTGTTTTTATTGCAGTGTTTTTGTCTTCACAAAATGCTTTTTGCAAAACCATAAGCAAAGATTTTCAAATTGAAACTAAAGATGCACGTGTTATAAAGGCTAATTTGAGTTATTTAAAAATCGAAAATGCCAAAAAATATCCGACGGTTTTGCTTTTACATTCCCTGGGTTATTCAAGCGAAAACTGGGGTAATTTAGCAGATATGCTTGTAAATTCGGGTTACGCTGTTATTAAAATGGATTTAAGAGGGCATGGAAAAAGCGTTTATGATGCAAACTTAAAGCAGCGTTCTTGGCAGTATTTTACAAATAAAGTTTATCAAAAATTCCCTTCAGATGTTGTACAAATGCTTTCAGAGATTGATAAACAATCCAAAAAAACAGATTTAAACAGGTTGGTAATAATAGGTGCAGATATAGGCGCAAATACTGCGATTTTGGTTTCAAAAAATCTTTCTGTGAAGCCAAAAGCACTTGTTTTAATTTCTCCTACAATGACTTTTAAAGGTTTATATGTTCCCATAGCTCTTTCTGAAATAGGTTATGTGCCTGTGCTTGCTATAACAAGCCAAAAAGACAGCTTTTGTCTTCAAGAACAGCAAAAACTGTCAAGATTTTCGCAAGGAGCTTTTTATGTTAAAAATTACCCCAACGGCGGCATGGGAATGTTGATGATAAAAGTTAACCCTGCAATGTCTTCTGATATAGTTAAATGGGTTGCTTCTTTTGTAAAATAGTGGTTTTTTTTATATTTTATAGTATAATCAAAATTTAAATAGGAGTGTTTATGGCGAATGAAGATGTTTTGGTGATGATTTTAGCCGGAGGCGAAGGTAAAAGACTTCATCCTCTGACAAGAGACAGGGCAAAACCCGCTGTTCCTTTTGGCGGAAGGTATAGAATTATAGACTTTGTGTTGAATAATTTTATCAACTCGGGATTTTTTAAGATAAAAGTTTTAACACAGTACAAATCCGACTCGCTTAATAAGCACATCACAAGAGGCTGGGCATTGTCGCCTTTTTTGAACCAATTTGTTGACCTTGTTCCCGCACAAATGAGAACCGGCGGAGAATGGTATAAAGGTACCGCTGATGCCGTTTTTCAAAACATAAATCATATTCACGACCTTAACCCCGATTACGTCTGTATTTTCGGCGGAGACCACATTTATAAAATGGATGTATCCCAAATGCTTGCTTTCCACAAAAAAACAGGCTCTGACTTGACAATTTCTGCTATTCCAATTCCTGTTAGTGAAGCTTCGGAATTTGGGATTATGGAAGTGGATGAAAATTGGAAGCTGATAAATTTTGTCGAAAAACCCAAATCAAAACCAAAAACAATTCCAAATAATCCCAATATGTGCCTTGCTTCTATGGGCAATTACATTTTTAACAAAGATATTCTTTTAAATGCAATCAATCAGGATGCAAAAACAAAAGTTTCAAATCATGATTTCGGTAAAAACGTTATTCCGACGCTTTTAAAAGAAAAGAAAAAAATATATGTTTATAACTTTGCTCAAAATAAAGTCCCTGGAATGTCGGATTCAGAAAAAGGCTATTGGAGAGATGTAGGAAGCATAGACGCTTACTGGCAGACAAACATGGATTTGCTTGATTATTGTCCTGAATTAAATCTTTATTCAAAAGAATGGCCGATAAGGACTTTTAATTATAATTATCCGCCTGCAAAATTTATTTGGGAAGAAGGCGACAGGGTCGGTATGGCAACAAATTCCATGGTCGCAGAAGGTTGTATAATCTCAGGGGGAAGCATTTCAAGATGCATTCTTTCTCCAAAAGTCAGGATTAACAGCTTTTCGCAAGTATCAGAAAGTATTTTGATGGAAAATGTTTCTATCGGAAGACACTCTGA
>Ga0116170_10001914_pt1 | contig 20638 bp, 7 predicted proteins | sample AD_JPNHW1_MetaG_FD_89797 | JGI IMG/M metagenome (GOLD analysis project Ga0116170, IMG submission 89797) | Active sludge microbial communities of municipal wastewater-treating anaerobic digesters from Japan - AD_JPNHW1_MetaG | ecosystem: Engineered > Bioreactor > Anaerobic > Digestate | place...
CAGTAATAATAGAAAATGCCCGGCGACGCCGTGGCGTCGTCGTAGGACGTGTCGTCCGCCGCGTTCGTGCCGATGGCCGTCGCGCCGCCGAAGGTGTTCAGGGTGTGCCGCCAGATCACGAAGCCCGTCTCGTTGGTGGCCGAATCGATCCAGCCGACTTCCACCAGCGCCGTGCTGCTGCCGTCCGAAGCCGTCACCGACGTCGGCACGTTCGGCGACCCGCTGCGGGTCGTCACGCTGTTGGTCGTCGACGAACCGCTGACGCAGCCGCCGTCGCCTTCCGTCCGGAGGCGGTAATAATAGGTCACCGCTTCCAGCAGGCCGGTCACGCTCACGCTGGTGCCGGCCACCGGCCGGTCCTGGTAGCCGGGCACGTAGGCCCCCGCGCCGGCGCTGGTTTCCCAGCCCTGGACCACCAGCCGGTCCACGCCCGCGCCGGCGCTGCCGTTGGCGCCCAGCGTCTGCCAGCGGATCCGGGTGTCGGCGAAGCCCAGGTTCGCCGTGTTGGTCAAGGTCGGCTGGATCGTCAGGCTGGAACTCGACGGCGTGGCCGTCCCGACCACGGTCCAGCTCACACCGTTGTTGGTCGAAATGGAAACCGTGATGGTATTGTAGGTGGCATTGACGGTGCCATAGGTGCGCGCCCGGAAATCCACCGTCAGGTTGGTGAAGCCGACGGTCGAGAATACCGGCGAGGTGACGACGGACGTCGGCTGCACCATCCCCACGTAGGAGGAGCCCGAAAGATTGTATCCCGACCAGCCGTTCGTGATGGCGCCCGGCGACGTCGCCGCGTTGCTGGCCAGCACCATTCGGGTGCTGCTGCCGCCGCTCGCGGCGAAGTTCGTGGTTTCGCTCACGTCGATGTAGTATCCCGCCGCGCCCGCCACCGCGTCCCAGGTCGCGGTGAAGTCGGCGTAGTTCGTCGCGCTCGCCCAGATCGTCGTCGGGGTACCCGGCGCGGCCGTCTCGGCGTTGTCGTCGCTGCCGACGGACCACAGCGTTTCGCTCACGTCGTAGGAGAACGCCCGGTAGTAGTAGACCGTGCAGGAATCCAGGCCCGTGTGGTTGTAGCTGGAGCCGGTACCGTTGTAGATCAGCGTGCCGCCGGCAAACGAGTTGCCCGCCGCCGGCGGCGTCCCGGACGGCGCCTCGAACGAGCCGGTTTCGTTGACCACGACCACGACGTTGTCGCCCGCCACGTTGGCCGTGAACGCCAGGTCGATCTGGGCCACGCCCGCCGCCACCGCCGAGAATTCGTCCGGCGGTTCCACCGTGCTGGTCCGCGTCGTTACCGAGCCCGTCGGGGAATTGCCGCTCTCGCAGTTCGGCGATTCCGCCCGCACCCGGAAGTAGTACGTCGTCTCCTCGGTCAGCCCCGTCACCGACGTGCTCGTGGCGCCCGTCACCTGCCGGTCGTTATAGCCCGCCACAAAGGAGGGATGGGACGACGTGAACGCCGTCACGTCGCCTGCGCCACCGCCGGAATTGGTGACGTTGGTGACCGCTACGGCCGACCATTGCGCGGCGGTGAAGACATTGGTCGGACTCTGGACGGTGGATGCCCGCACCAGAGCCTTGTCGGCAAAGGCCATGCCGACGGCGTCGTCCACCAGGTTCGCCGACGCGTCGTACAGCCGGGCGCCGTCATCGGCGCCGCCGGTGAAGGAATCGCTCGTCGAAAAATAATCGTCCGTGAAGGTCAGGCTCCCCGCCACCGCGGAATTCGTTTCGCCAATGCCCATGATCTGGCCCGAGGCGATCGTGCCGGACAGCGCGCAGGTCTTGAAGTTGGCGCCGTTCACGAAGACGACGAGAGACCAGCCGGTCAGATTCACCGCCGAACCGCTGGCGTTGTAGATCTGGATGAAGGAATTCGAGCCCTCGCCGTTTATGGGGTCGCAGACTTTGGAAATGAACACGCCGCTGCCCGCCATCGAATCCGTGCTGACATCGATGCGATAGCCCGTCGCGCCGTCCAGCGCCGTCCATGAAGCCGTAAAATCCGTGTAGTTGGTCGCGCTGGCCCAGACGGCGCCGGGCGCGTTGGTGAAGCAGGAGTTCGTGAGCCCCTTGTTTTCGCCGTAGGCCACGCCGTAGCTGTTGCTGGCGTAGGCCCGCACGAAGTAGCTCTGGCCGGCGATGAGCCCGGAGATGAAGTTGGTGAACGTCCCGGTCCCGCCCGAAGTCGCCGCGCTCTTGTTGTTGGCCGTGGTCGGATTCAGGCTCGTGCCCCAGACCACGCCGCGTTCCGTCACCGACGAACCGCCGCCGTCGGTCACGTTGCCGCCGCCCTTCGCGCTGGACTGGGTGATTTCGGTCGGATCGTCCGTCGTCACGACGGGCAGGTTGGGATCCAGCCGGCGGCCCAGCGCGCCGTTGGCCTGCAAATCGCTCTGGCTGGCGCTCGTGTCGTTCGTCGCGCGCACCCAGTAATACAGTTCCGTGCCCGCGGGCGCCGCGATGTCGGAGTAGTTGGTTGCGTTCTCCGCCGCCGTGCCGACGAAGACCGCCGAGGCGCCCGTATCCGCCGTGTAGCGCCAAATGCCGTAGCCCGTCTCCCCGGCGATGTCCGACCACTGCACCTCCACCTTGGTGTTGTACAGGTCATAGCTCGCGCTGACGTTCGTCACCGTCGCCAGCTTCCTGTAGCCGCCGTCCGCCGTGCCAAAGCCGCTCAGACTGGAACTCGTGCTGTTCGAACCCCGCACCCAATAGTAATACCGCTGCCCAGATACGGCATTGGTGTCGTAGTAGGTCAGCGTCGCCGGCGGCGTTCCGGTCACCGCCACGTCGTCCAAACAGACGCCGTAGCCATAGGTGGCCACGCCTTCGAAGGCCAAGAAATAGTCGCCGCTTGGATCGGGCAGCGCGATGCTCCGCTCCGTCCAGGCGGCCACGTCGGTGGTGTATTCCGCCAACTGCACCCAAGCCGCCACGGAAGACGTTCGGTACAGCACGCGCAGGACGTCCTGGTCGGGGGAATAAAACGCCTGCGCGTGCCAGAAGGATACCCGCGCGTCCGAATAGCCCGCCAAATTCATCGCCGGCGTGATCAATCGGTTGGTGTAATCACCGCTGGTGCCCATCGACAGCCGCGCGTTGTAGGTGCCGCCATGCGCCGCCGCCGGATTGCCGGACACGCCGCCGGTCGCCCGGATCCAGTTCGTGGTGCCCGACAAGATCTGGTTGGTCCAGCCCGCCGGGGAGAGAGTCCAAGCCGCCTCGAAATCCTGCGTCAGCACCAGCGAGCTTTGGGCGCTACTGCCCAAATCGGTGGCAAAAGCCGAATCATTGGTGGTGTGCCGCCACACCGAGTAGCTGGTGGCGCCCGTCGCCGCATCCCACGTCACCTCCACATGGTTCGTCGACGTGCCGTCGGAAGCCGCCACGTTCGCCGGCGCGGACAGCGCCCGGTAGCCGTCGTTGCTCGCGCTGAACGGGCTGGTGCCCGAATCGTTCGTCGCCGTCACCCAATACCAATACTTCTGCCCCGCCGCCGCCGTGTCGTCGTTGTAGTTCGTGACGTCGACCGCGTTCGTCCAGATGGCCGCCGCCGTGTTCGTGGCGGCCGACGTGCTCCGCCAGACCACGTAGCCCGTCTCCGTCGAATTGTCGTTCCAGGCCAGGGCCACGTGCAGCGTGCTCGACCCGTCCGACGCCGTCAGCCCCGTCGGCATCGCCGGCGTCGTCGTCAGCGTCGTCACCTGCCCCGTCGGCGAGTTGCCGCTGGGACAGCTCGCCCCCGCGCCTTCCGCCCGCACCCGGAAGTAGTACGTCGCGCCCTCCGACAACCCGCTCACCGCCTGGCTCGTGCCCGCCCCCACCAGCAGGTTCGAATAGCCGGAGACGTAGGAAGGCACCGTGGCGCCGCCGCCGTAGGGATACAGCTTGATGTCGTCGATGTTGAGGCGTTCGGAGGTTCCGGAAGTCTTGACCACCCGGATGCGCACGTTGCCGGTGACGTTGATATTGGTGGCTTCGAACAGGGTCAGGGTCGTCGAACTCGCCGTGAAGGTTCCCGCCGTCGACCAAGCCGTTCCGCTGTTGGTGCTCCATTCCACCCGGCCGCTCATGTTGGCGTCCGTTCCATACTTGGCATGCAGGAGCGTGATCGAACTCAGCCCCATGTTGGTATCCTGGTTCATGGAGATGATGCCGCTGGAATTGACCGTTTCGTTGGACCGGATGCGGGCGGAATTGGAGCCGTTCTTGCGGTCGTTCGCCAACGAGCCAATCACCGCCTCGGTGAACGTCCAGACGATGCCGTTGTTGGTCACGGTACCCGTGGCATAGCTGGCCTTGGCCGAATCTTCCCAGTCGGCCGTGTAGATGCTGCCGCCGCCGCCGCCCCCGCCCACGCTGAACGTCGCGTTGGTGCTGACGTCGATATAGTAGTTGGTCGCCCCGGCGGAGGCCGCCCAGTTGGCCGTGAAGCTCGTCGCGTTCGTCGGGTTGGCCCAAACGCTGGCCGGCGCGTCGGGCGCGTCGGTCATGTCGAGATCCGTCAGCGCCGACGAATAATTCGTGCCGTTGTAGCTCCACGCCGAGTAGTCGTACTCGGTGCAGGCGGTCAGTCCCGTGTGGGTCTGCGGCGAAACGCCGCCCGCGTAGACCACCGTGCCGCCCGCAAACGGCTGCCCCACCGCCGGCACCGCGCCCGTCGGCGCCGTGAACGTCCCGTCCGCATCGTAGACGATCACCACCGGATCGTCGTCGTCGTTCAGGGTGAACGCCAATTGGATCGTGTCCGGCCCCGTCGCCGTGGCCGAAAACGCGTCCGGAACCGCCGCCGCGCGCGGCGTGAACTTCACCTGCAGGCTGCCTTCGGCGATGCTGAACGTGCCGCCGTCCAAATCGTGGGCGAAATTGCTGGCATCGATCGCGATCCGGGCCGCGTCGAACCCGCTGACCGTGCCGTCCATGACCGTCCAGGCGTAGGATTTGCTGGAATCAAAACCCGTGCTCGCACCATACAGATAGATGGTGAAGGTGCCCGTTCCGTTGACGGCGATGGTGCCGGAAGCATCGATCAGGTCCCAGCCCGTGCCGGCCGCGCCATCCACGTTGCTCACGTCCACGCGCATCGAGCCGTTCGCCTGCAAGGTCACCGCATCCGCCACCAGTGCGGCCCGCGCGCCGACGGTGTTGCCCGGATCCACCGTTCCTCCGATGACCAGGTTGCCGACCGGACCGTCGCCCATCAGAGTCGCGCCGGAGGAAACCGTCACCGCCGAATTCGCCAGCGAGCCGCTCACCAGCAGCGTGCCCGCGCTCACGGTGGTATTGCCGCTCATCCCGTTGGCGCCCGACAGCGTCAGGATGCCCGCGCCGTTCTTCGTCAGCGTGCCCGTGCCCGAAATCTGCCCGCTGTAGGTCACGTCGTCCGACCGGTGCCAGACCAGCGTCGCGTTGTTCGCGATGTCGGCGCTGACGGCGCCGGTCGTGCCGTTGTTGCCGATCTGGACCGTGCCGGCGCTGTTGGTCATCTTGCCGGCGAAGGTGTTGGCGCCGGTCAGCAGCAGCGTGCCCGTGCCCGTCTTGCCCAAGGCGCCGGAACCGGAGATCGCCGCCGGATAGGTCAGCGTGTAGCCGTCGGTCACTTCGATCGCGCCGTTGTTCGCGCCCAGCGTGGTCGAATAATATTGATTCAGGGAGAACGACGCCGTCGCCTGCAGCGTGCCGCCGTTCAGCGTGATCTTGCCCGCATAGGCCCCTCCCGGATCCGCACCCAGGTTGCGCGAGGCGGAAATGGCCACCGTGCCTTCGTTGATCTGCACTTTCTTGTCGTGCGTGTTGCCGGTGTTCGAGAACGTCAGCGTGCCGGCGCCCGTCTTCGTGATCTTGCCGCCGTCCGAGTCGCCGCTCACGATCCCGCTCAGGGTCAGGCTCTTGCCGCTGGCCACGTCGATGCTGAACCGATCGTCGTCCGTCTCGGCAATCGCCAGCGTCCCGCTCAAGGTCGTGGTCTCCGGAGCCGACAGGTACTTGACGCCCGAGCTCTCCGTCCGGATCGTCAGGTTGTTGGCAAAGGTGGTCGCCAAGCCGAGTTTCAGCGTCGCCGCCGAGCTGCCCGAATCCTGGCCGACGTAGATGCCGCCCGTGCCCGCCGCGTTCGCGTGGTTCAGCGTCAGCGTGCCGTTGTCGATGTAGGTCCCGCCGTCGTAGGCGTTGTTCCCGCCCAAAATCAGTTCGCCGCCTTGGTTCTTGACGACGCTGTAGGTGCCCGCGCCATCCGTCATGACGCCGTTGTAGGTCAGGACCTTCGTGTCCGCCACCGCCAGATAGGCCCAGTTCGACAGCACGAGGCCGCGGTTCGCGCTCAGCGTGAAGGTGTCCAGCGCCACGAAGGCCGCCCCGGCGGAGGACAGCCGCAGGTGGTACGGCGATTCCGTCGCCGGAGCCGCGCCCAGGGCACTTTCGTTGTAGATCTGCAGCGTGCCGCCCGCGATGTCCGTATATAGGGTATAGGTGTTCGTGTTGTTCAGCGTGACCGTGCCTGTCCCCGATTTCTTCAGGAAGTTCGGGCTGGCCACTTCCGTGCAGTGCGGATTCGTTCCGTCCGTGATCTTGCCGGAAATCGTGTTCGTGACGCTGCCACCGCCCACCTCCACGTAGCCCAGGTTCGTGATGGTCGTGTCTTGCGACCAAAAAGCATCCACGTTCGCGGCTCCGTTCCAGTCGTCGGCATAATAAATGGAATAGCCGTCGATGCGGTCGTTGTCGCCCGGGGAACCGCTCATCGTCCGGTCGTATTTCGGCGGCTGGCCCACGATGTTGGCCGTGAATTCCTTGGAGGACAGGACGTGGAATTCCATCGTGAGCGTGGTGTTCCACGGCCGAATGGTGCTCCAGCTCGAAGAGCCTCCGGCGTCCGTCAAGGTCATGTCGCCGTAGTTGCCGCATTGGATATAGCCGCGCGTGTTGCTGTGGCGGTTCGCCCAGGAACCCGTGGCGGCCCCGTCGTTCAGCGACATGCCCAGTACGCCGGCCGGCGAATAACCGCGGACGCTGATCCGGAAGCGGTCGCCCGGCTCCAGAGCCCGGGCATCCCCGCTGCCGTTTCCGCTCGTGTTGAACGTCCGCCAGCCGACCGTCTGCTTGGCGCCGTCCGTGTGGGCGTACATGCCGACGTTCGTCGTGCCCTGGTTGTAATAGCCGCAGCCCATCGCGCTGTCGATGAACCAGGTGTAGTAGCCGATCTGCTGGATCAGCGCCACCTGTGCGGGCACGCAAGCCGCCGCCGTCGTCGCCTGGTTGCCGGTCAGCACCGTGCCGCCGAGGTAATAGTTCACTTCGGTGCCGGAGCCGTTGTATTCGAAAATCTTGACGTAGTACGTGGTCTCCGGATCCAGCCCGCTCAGCGTGAAGCTGTTGCCGGTGTCGTTGTAGCAGATCTTGTTGCCGTCGCCCTTGTCCGCCGCGCCGGTGAAAACCGCGCTGACGCCCGACGGCGCCGTGCCATCCACCGGCGTGTAGTTCACAGCCGAGCCGGCCCGCACCACGACGATGCGGCTGGCGCCGTTGCCGCTCGTCCAGCTCAAATCCATCGAGTACGCCCCGACGTTGCTGAACGACAGGCTGGTCGAATTCGAAGTCGGTTCTGCCGCCAGCGTGGGCTTGTTGCCCGTCGCCGGGCTCGTTTGCCGGTAGTTGATGCCCAGATCGTTGCCGCTGGTCGCCGCGGTGCCGGCGAAAGCATAGACAGCCACGTGGTAGGTCGTGCCCGCCGTCAGGCCCGTCACGTCCACCTGCGCGGACGAACTGTCGTCCCCGCGGAACACGACGAAGCTGCTGTTGCCCAGGTTCGCGCCGCTTTCAAACGTCGTGCTGGCGTTGTGCGTCGTGCCGTCCGTCGGACCGTCCGCCACCGCGCTCGATGCGCGCACCACGACGATCGCGCCGTCGCTGTCGGCCGCCCTCGTCCAGGTGATCCGCATGCCCGTCGCCGTCACGTTGGCGAACTGCACGTTGCTGGCCTGGCCCGGCTCCGTGTGGAAGCTGCCTTGCGCCGAATAGGCCGTGCCGACCGTGTTGATCGCATAGCCGCGGTAGTAGACCTTCGTGCCCTGGCTCAGGGTCGTCTCGTCCACCGTGTAGACCGCGGGCATCCCGGGCTCGGTGGTGCTCTCCTGCACCTGGTTGTCGGCCGTCGTCGGCGAACCCGCGGTATTCCACACCACGCCGTAGTCGCTGACCGTCGCCCCGCCGTTCGCGGACAAGGTCGCCCCCAGCGTCGCCGCCGTCTGGCCGATGGCCGTCGCCGTCGGCGAAACCAGGATCGGGGCCGTCCGGATCGTCTGCTGCGCGCCGTCCGCATCGCCGCTTTCCGTGCCCGTCGTCGTCACGTCGGCCGTGTCGAGGCTGGCCGTGATCGTCCGGCCCGCCGTCGGCGCCGCCGCCACGTCGGCGATCAACAGGTAGTTGCGCGCCGCGCTAATGCCCGTCTGGCCGCTCATGACGAACGTGATCGTCGCGCCGATGGCTTTGGTGTCCGACACCACGCTCTCTCCGCCGTCGAAAACGCCGTCGCCGTCCGCGTCGTACACGATCTCGAAGTTGCTCAGGTCGCCGCTGGCCGCCGTCCCCGCGATATCCACCACCAGGCCAGTGAAGTCGAAGCTGCCGCTCGCCGGCGTCAGCGTGAAGCCGAACAAGACCGCGTTGGCCGCGCCGGCGTTGATGTAGCCCGCCGCGGGCGAACTGGCATGCAGGCTGATCGTCACCGCCGAGGTGATCGTCTGCGCGCCGCCGGCCGTCGTCGGCCCGCCCGATTTCGACCCCACCAGGGACACCGCCGTGTTGGTGATGGCGCCGATGCTGATCGTCTTGCCCGCCGCGCCCGTCGACGAGATGTCCGCCGTGACGAAGAAATAGTGGGTCCCGATGGCCAGCGACCGGCCCAGACTGGTGAAGTCCTTGGTCCCCGCCGCGCCGGGAGTCGTCACCGTGCCGATGTTGGTGCTGCCGGCAAACGCGGTGCTGCTGTTTTGCCACAGCTTCAGGTTCGTCAGGTCGCCCGACGCGTAATCCCCGGCCGTATTGACGGCCAGCGCGCTCAGCGTCGTGCCCGCATCGGCCACCGTCAGCTTGAAGGTATGCAGCACGTGGCTCGTCGTCCCCGCCGCCACGTTCCCCGCCCCCGTCTGGCCCGCCTCGTTGTCCGCCAGCGTGATCGACGGAGTCGCCGCCGCCGTGCCCGTGAGCAATACATCGTCCAAGCGCCATTCGGTTGCGTCGGAAGAGGTGAATCTCAACCGCAGATTAGCCCCCGCCATGCTGTCAGGAACGCTATTTGTCCGGAAATACCATATGGTTGTTCCCGACCCGGTTGGCACCGTAATCGACCCCAGCGAAACCCAGGTGGAGCCATTTGTGCTGGCGTCCCAAGAGAGGGTGCTTCCGTTGATGCCTGCCGCCGTAACGGCTTTCCGAATGCCATAGAAAAGTTGCATTCCTGTATAACTGGTCGAATCGATGTCCGCAATGGTGAAATACTCGCCTGCGGCGTTACACATCACGTTGATCGATCCCGAAGCTCCCGTGTAGCCGCTGGATGCGGACGTGGAGCGCATATCGCCGGTTCCGCTCATCGTCAACGCGGTATTCACGAACCGGTTGTTGCTTTCCTGGGTGGCGATCGTAGCCGCGTGTCCCGTGGTCCCCATGGTTTCTTGGCTGATGATGTTCGCCGCTTGCGCCAACGAGGCCATCAGGCAAAAGGTCCCGGCCACAATCCACGCCAGTCCCTTGTGCGCAGAACCATGCCCGGTCAACGGGCCCGGATCCATGCGTCTGGTCTGCGCCGCGAAAACACCGAAAAGGTCATTCGATTTCATGGCTGTCCATTCCTCCGTCTCCACGTCTGCGGCGCGCCGAAATACGGCACCCTGCCCAACGTGCGATGCCTGGTTGTGACGCTCGTTTTTCCGGTTGGCGCCTTCCGCATCCGACCCGACCGATGTAAATTGTTTCATATTGAACCCATGCTGGAAGGTTTTCATCTTGATGCAACCGCCTGGCGCCAGGTGGCGGCATCCGCCTCTAACTTGGAAATCCAACCCGCGCTCTTGCCGCCCACCAAGGCAAGCGCAGTTCCCGCCGTGCGCGCCGCCTCGTCCATATTTCCGTTGGCCGCATGCGCGCGCGCCAAGGTGTCGAGAATGGCCGCTTCGCCATGCCCGGTTCGATCGGCGGCGCGCTGGGCCAATCGAAGAGCCTGGGTGACGTCATGGACGGCGCTCTCCGGGATCAGAAGCAACATGGCGAAGTTGTTGAGGGTCACCGGATTTTCCGCCTCGGCGGACATCGCGGTCTCAAAGACGGCGCGGGCCTGTTCCGCCTTTCCCGCATCGCCCAGCGCGACGCCAAGCAGATTGGCGATCATGAGATCGCCGGGCTCGATCCGGCGGGCGGACTCGAAATGCCGGGCGGCATCGCGATGACGACCCAGTTCGGCCAACAGGCGTCCGGAGAGAATCCAGGGATCGGGATCGTTGGGATATGCCCCGCCCACCTGCCGGAACGCCGCCAAGGCTTCTTCCGCGCGACCGGTTTTCCAGTACGCAAGGCCCAGATTCAGCCGAGTCTCCCGGACATCGGGTTCAAGCTCCAGCGCGGCGAGCAGATCGGCCATGGCCGCCTCGGTTCGCCCCATGTGGTCGAGAGCCATGGCCCGGGTGTTCAGGGCCGTCGCTTTCCACGAAGGCGGAATGCGATCCCATACAGCCTGGAGCGCCTCGAGCGCTTCGACGGCGCGGCCCGTTTCAACCAAGAGGAGCGCGCGATTCACATGTGACGGCATGTAACCGGGATCCAAGCGGATCGCCTCGGTATAACTGGCCAACGCCTCGTCTGACCGTCCGACGTTCTGCCTCGCCAGCGCTAACCCGGCGTGGACGACTGGATGGCGCGGGGCCGCCTTCACCGCATTGTCGTACAAGGCCATGGAATCTGCCCACACGGGAATATGCGCGTGAGTCGACATGGCCAGCACCAGCAAAACGGGAACCGCAACAAGCACCCCGGAAAGGCGCAGCCGCTTGACCGCCTCCATGCCTAGGACGGCGCAGGCCAAGGCCAGACCCACGGACGGCAAATAGGTGTAGCGGTCTGCAACGTCAACGGCCCCGATGGGAATTAACCCGATCACCGGGATCAGGAGCCCCGCGAACCAACATACCCCCACGGTGACCGAGGAGATGCGCCACCGGCATCGCCAAGCCAGCCAGCCCATCCCCGCCCCGGCCAGGATCCCGAGAAAAACCTGCCATCCCGAGAACGTCCCGGGCTCGCCATAGGCGATGGACAAGCCTCGCGGAACAAAGGTCAAGCGAAGATACATCGCCAGATTGGCCGCGCTTTGCATCAGCCGCTCCAGAATACCGCCATCGACATCTCGCACGGCGCCACCCGCGCGCTGCGTGAGGTACGTGAGGGCGCTGAACAGCAGGGACAGCGTAAAAAGAGATCCCTTTTCCGCGACCCGGCGTCGAAGGTCCCGGCGAGCGGACGGCCAGCCATCGGTCTGGATTCTCCGCAAGGGCCAGAAATCGAGTGCCAGCAGCAGGAACGGGAGCGTGACCAGCATCGGCTTGGCCATCAGACTCGCCAGCATGCCCGCGAAAGTCAACGCCATGAATAGCCCGCGCGGACGGCGGGCAAAGGAGAAATACGCATGGATGGCCAGCAGACCCCAAAAGGCGGACAGGACATCCTTCCGCTCGGAAATCCACGCGACGGATTCCACCCGCAACGGATGCCAGGCGAAAAGCAACGCGACCATCAACGCGATTCCATGCGATCCCGTTGCTCGCGCGAAAAGCCAAAAAACCAAACAAGCGTTCAGGGCATGGAGCACGACGTTGGTGATGTGATACCCCTGCGCCTGATGGCCAAACAAGGCGGTGTCGAGTTGCAGCGACAACAACGTCAGGGGAATCCAGTTGGCCTGCTCGTGGACGGTAGTGAAGGCCGCCGCAATCGCCGCTGGCTTGAGGCCCTGTTGAACAAGAGGGTTTTCCACGACATATGCGCGATCATCGAGATCGACGAACCCTCCGCGGGTCGCCGGCCAGAACACGCCCAATGTGGTGATAAAAAGAATCAAAATTACAAGAGCGTTTTTCCACGAAAACGCTGTTGAATGAAAAGTGCCGGCATCTTGCGCTACGCAATGCCCATATGCGAACTGCGGAGAAAAGGAGTGCTCGCCTCCTCTAGCCGCATTGGACCTATGGTTCTGCTGCCGGTTTGGGTTCATTGAGTCAGTCTCAAAAACACGAGATGGTCGGGCTGGTTCCGTGGTTCGTCGTCGCAGAAATCGTCATGGGTTCCGTCCTCGAAATCGCGTCTTCCGCCGCCGCCGGGACAACGCCCCGGCCTACAGGGTTCCCATTCGCGCCATTCGCGTGATTCGTAGTTTGGGCTGTCCGTTCCCGGCTCATTTCGTGCCTCGGTTTTCGATCTCGGCCCTGACGGCACGGCCATACTCTTCGATCTGCCGCAACTGGTCCGCCAGCGCCGCCCAATCCTCATTTTCGTCCAAATCGAATCCCGGATAGCGGCCAACGAAATAGGCATCCGCTAGATTTTCAACCAGCGGCTGAAGCCGTTCGACGTTGGCCGAGGCGCGAGCCTTCAGTTCATCCGCCAGTTGCTGGATGTCGTGCGTCTTGACCAGCGGCCAGCCGAGGAGAATCAGTTCGGCCTTGATCAGCTTTTCGAGCACCTCGGCGCACTTGCTTTGGCATACGAAAAAGGCAATCCGATTGCCTACCAGGGAACGCAACGCCGCGAGCTCTCCCTCGGCGAAGAACAGCCAATCGGCCGGATTGTTCGAATTAGTCTTTCTCGGCGACACAGATGCCTTCTTCTCGAATGGTTTTGAAAAAGTAGTCCCCGGTGGCCATTTTCTCATCGAACCGGGCCGGAGTGATTGGGATCAGCGTGAGCGCAGGCTTGGGCCTGACGTCCCGAATGGCCCGGCGGAATTCGCGGGCGGCGGCCAACTGGTTTTCGGCTCCTTCCGCCACGATGCAGAGATCCACGTCGCTGTCCGGCCGCTGGGTGCCGCGCGCATAGGACCCGAACAACACGACGCGCTCGACGGGCCGGGCCCGCCCGAACGCCCGCAAGCATTCCGCCAGTCCAGAGGTCGGACTGCGCAAGGCTTGCGGGATGTTGTTGTCCAGGAGTTTCACATTTTCACCGTTTGGGCACTTGATATAAACCAGCCTCGTTCTTTCGCGTTAGGTTTGCCCCGCCCTTACTCCACCACCAGCTTCACGCGGAACATGGCGGTCGGCATGTCCGCCGTGGAGGTGATGAGGGTGAACGTGCCCGAGCCGGAATAGGCGGCCTCGGCCTGGAGAGGCGCCAGGCAGGCCCACGCGGCTGCGGCCGCTATGACCGCCGCCCACCGGCGGCGCGGAACGCGCGCCTCCCGGCAAGATACGGCCTGCGTGGAATGACCCGGGACATTCGTCACCGACAGATCATCCGCGTGATGCGCAATGGAACTTTTCATGCTCGTCCCTCTTCAGACTCCACAAGCAACCCGAAACTCAAAATGCGTATGGGCACAATGCAACCCTTATTTTGTATATATGGAAAATCCTCCATTTGCACCCATGTGTCAAGGCGTTAACCTTCGATTAAACCAACAATTCTTCGCCTCTCGATCGCCGGGTTTTATTCGCTGAGCAACCGGGAGTTACAATTTCTCTCCATAGCCCATTTCCCGGCGCCGCCCCCCCCCCGTTTCGAAGCGCGCAAATGCATATTCTGTCAAGCGCTTAACAGGGTTTTTATGAATTGATTCTACCTATTGCATATCTAATAGATACGGAGAATTTACATGAACTTGACAAAATTACGCATGCGCGCGGATTTTCGATGTTTTCTGGATCAACGAATCCTCGCCCCCCCCCTCCGCAGGAAACGTTGCGTGGAATCCATCCGGTCGATGCCGTCGAGCAGACCCTTTTTCGAACGCGCTCAACGCGCTCGCCTGATTTCGGCCTTCCGCTAGTGCGGAAGGGCCTATAGGACCAACCAAGGGGCGTTCACCTTCTCGATCAACCGAGTACACGGTCGGTCGATCTGCGCTGAGCCGTTCCCCGTCCAGATCCGAGCTGATCATCCAGAATTTCTGACCCTTTTTCAGTATCCCGTCAGACCCTTTTCATTTCTGCGGCCTTCATCGACTGTCGCCTTCGTCATACCCCCCGCATTTCAAGGCAGATTCAACCGAATTCGCCCTGAATCCACCTCCTTCAATCATTTCCTCCCGTCCCCACGTGTGGACTTAGCCGAAGAACGAATTTCACCCGCATGAGACGCCGGCGTTCATGGCCCCCCTCCCCCCGGCCCCCCCCGTCACTCCCGCCAGGGGTGACTCGATCGATAGACAGCGATGCGCGCTTTAATCTGCCGCGCCAGTTCCTCCCCGCCCCCTTGGCGCGCCAGAGTCGCCGCCTTCGTAGCCGCTTGGATCGCTCCCGAAAAATCTCCGGCGTTGGCCCGCGCCGCCCCCAAGGTGTCCCAAGCCGTGGCCGCCTCTTTTCCGGCGTCCAAGGTAACCGCCCGTTCCGCCCATTCCACGGCCTTTGCCGGCCACTCTTCCATCCGGGCATGGGCGATGTCCATCGGCATGGCCGTGGCTAGCAACCACGCCATGTTGTTGAGCGCCACCGCGTCGTCCGGATGGCGTTTGGCATATTCGAGAAAATAGCCATAGGCGTAGCCGCGCGCTCCGTCCCGCCAGATCTGGGCATAGCAGGGGAATAGGGATTTCCAGGTGTTCCGGTCTTCACCCGCCGCCTTTGTCATGCGGTCGGCAATTGTTTTTGCTTCGTCGTCGAATCGCCCCGCTTCGTGGCAGGCCCGCAGGTATTCCGCCACCACGAACGCCGATGGCTCGCCCTCCAGCGTCGCCGCCTCCTTGAACGCGGCCAGCGCTCCGCGGAGATCGCCGCGCGCCTGCATGCATTGCCCGCGCAAACGCCAGGCAAATATCCGCTCGATGGGCCGCTCGTCCGCGACCGCCTCCAGCACGGTCATGCCCAGGCCTTTCTCGAACCGGGGCCAGGCATCGTCCGTCAATTCCGGAAACCCGCAGCAGTTCCAGATCATGCACAGGCGCAAAAAGCAGTGGGGTTCCCAGAAGGAACTGCCCATTTCATAGGCCTCCGCGGCTTTTGCCCAATCTTTCCGGGCCAAATACGCGTCTCCGCCCAGCATGCAGGCCACCGGATGGCCCGGATTGCAGGTATAGGCCCAGATGCCGAAATGGTCGCGGCTCCGCCAATGCCGCGACAGACTCAACGAAAGCCCCCCCCAGATGGCCAAAACGAGCACGCACGCGGCAACGCCCCACCGCGGGGGCCGGCCGCTCGCCCGGATCCAATCCGCCGCGACGACCGTCGCGGCCACGATCAAGCCGATTTGCGGCAGGTAGATCCAGCGCGTGGCCACGCGCTCGGCCCCGGCCCACACCACGCCGCTCAACGGGAACAGCAACACCGCAAACCACAGCCAGCCCCACAGCGCCAGCGGATATCGGCGGCGCTGGCGCCAAGCCAGCCAGGTCATCCAGCCCAAGACGAGCATGCCGCCCGCCAAGAGCTCCCACCACGACGGGATGTCCGGTTGCAGCGGCATCAGCCGACTGGGCCAGGCGAACTTGCCGAGGTAGAACAGATAGTGAACGGGAATCATCAGCGCCCGGTGCCACGCCGGCACGGAAACGACGGCCTTGCGCGCCACGTGGAACGCGATGGGCAGCGTCGCGTATGCCGCCCCCAATGCCCAAAACGCCCATTTTTCCGCCGCCAGCCTCCAGCCGTCTTTCCACAGGCGGTCCCAATCCGTTCGCGCCAACGGCCACACGTCCAGCAGCAACATCGCGGCCGGCATGACGATCACGATCTGCTTGGCCATGCCGCCGACCAGCATGCAGAGCCAGGAGAGGAAAATGAGGATTGATCGTTGTTGGCTGATGGTTGGGGGTTGGTGGCTGGTGGTCGGTGGAGCCGGGACGCCCCCATCCCGGGGTATTCCTGTAGCTGCGCTCGCTGAGCGCGGCGGATGTTCCCGCCCAACCGTGTAAAACCATAGGCCCAAGAAGAAAAACAATCCGCTCAGCACGTCCTTCCGGGCCGTGACCCACGCCACGCTTTCCACGCGCGTCGGATGAAAGGCCCAGAGCAGCGCGGTCGCCAGCGCCACGCCCGTGCGCCCCGTCCACCGCCGCACCAGGAGGAAAAGCAACCCGACGTTCAGCGAAAACAGCAGCGCGTTCGCGAGATGGCAACTCCACGGCGCCCCCCCGGACACTTCCATGTCGAGCATGAAGCTCAGCCACAGCAGCGGCGCCCAATAGTTCTCCGGCGCGGTCGTGATCGCCAGTTTCAGCCCCGGCCAGGTGAACCCGTCCCGCACCACCTGGCTGTTTTCCACGTACATCGGATCGTCCAGCGTGACGAAATCGTAGCCGATGGTCGGGGCATACAGCGCGAACGCCAAAACCATGGCCAGCAACCAAGCCAAGATCATGCGCTTGCGGGTTTCCGGAGGGGCGGCCACCATATCGACCGGATTGTGCCAATTCTGCCGCTCTTTTTTGCCGCGCCTGCTCATTCTCGCCACGCCAATCCCATGCGGTAGGTAAGAATTTGCTTTTCGATCTGTTCAACCAAGGCGTCGTCGCTCTGTTCCTCCGCCAAATCCCGCGCCTTTTCCGCCGCGCAGACAGCGCCCGAAGAATCGCCGGCATTGGCACGCGCCGCCGCCAGCACTTGCCAGACTCCGGCCGGAGTATCGCTGCTTGATTCCAGCGCTTGTTGTGCCCATTTTGTAGCCGCCTTCGGCCATTCGTCCATCCGCGCGTGGTCCAGTCCGTCCGGCGGCGCCGTGGCCAGCAGCCACGCCATGTAGTTCAGGTTGACGGCGTCGTCCGGAAAACGCTCTGCGTAATTCACGAAATAGACGTACGCGTATCCGCGGGCACCCATTTTCCACATTTGCACGTAGATCGGGAGCAAATCCCTCCATTCCCGCACGCGAATGCCCGTCGCCACGGCCATCCGCTTCGCCGTCTCCGCGCCTTCCTCCGCACGCCCACCCTCGTGGCACGCGCGAAGATATTCTGCCAATACAAACGCTCCGGAATCCGACTCCCACCGAACCGCCTCCTTGAAAGCGGCCATAGCCCCATCAAAATCGCCCTGCGACAGCAACATCTGCCCCCGAACGCGCCAGAGAAGAACCCTTTCCAATGGGCGTTCCCATTCGTCGAACTGCTCCAATGGAAGGTTCAAACTGTTTGAATACGCATCCCATTCTTTAAGCGACCGATCCATGTGGCCGAGATAGTTCCAGACCATCATTAATCTTATGAGACAGTACTTGTCTCCCATCTCAACCCCGCGCTCGTAGGTCGCTATGGCCTCGGCCCATCGACCTTGGGCCCGATAGACATCCCCGCCCATCGCGCAGGCACCACTTTGTTGCGGATGGCATTCCCAAATCCAAAGGCCAAACGAATCCGGATCGCGCCAATGCCACAAGGTCCGCAACGTCAAATCGCCGCTGACCAGAAGGATCCCCGCACAACCGATCCGAACCCATCGTTTGGCCGATTCGCGGCGACGGGAAAAAGCCTCCACCGCCAACCCCGCGGCCAACGTCAATCCGATTTGCGGCAGGTACATCCACCGCACCGCGATGCGCTCCGACCCCGCCCACATCACGCCGCTCAAGGGAAACAGCAAACCCGCGAACCAAAGCCATCCCCACAGAATCCACGGCGCCCGGACGCGAAGGCGCCATGCCAACGCCGTTGCACCTGCCAGCAAGCCCACGCCGGCGGCCAGCTTCCAGCCGACGAGAGGAAGATCGCCCTGCAACGGCGCCAGTTCCGAGGGCCAAAACAGTTTGTGCACGTAGAACAGATAATGGATCGGAATCATCGCCAGCCGATGGCCGAGCGACATGTCCACCAAGGCGTCCTCGCGGACGTGCGTCCAAATGGGCAGACCCGCGAATGCGATGGCCAGAATCCAGAACGCCCACTTTTCTGCTGCCAGTTTCCAAACGCCCCGCCCCAAGCGGGACCAACTTGTCCGTCCCAGCGGCCAGACATCCAGCAAGATCAAGGCGACCGGCATCACGACGACGATCTGCTTGGCCATGCCCCCCAGCAGCATGCAGAGCCAGGAGCAAATGACAAGGATTGCCGGTTGCAGGTTGCCGGTTGCAGGTCTTGCAAGATCGCGTGTCGCCGCTGCCGGGTTTCCGGATTGGCGCGACGCCGTGTAGAACCAGAGCCCCAACAAGAAGAACAAGCCGCTGAGCACGTCTTTGCGTTCCGTGATCCACGCCACGCTTTCCACGCGCGCCGGATGCAGCGCCCACAGCAACGTCGTGGCAAACGCGATGCCGTTGCGCCCCGTCCAGCGCCGCACCAGCGCATACAACAACCCGGAGCTGGCCGCGAACAACAAGATGTTGGTCAGATGGAAACTCCACGGCGCGCCGCCGGAAATCTCCTGGTCCAGCATAAAGCTCATCCACAGCAGCGGCGCCCAATAGCTGGCATGAACCGTCGTCCATGCGGCTTTGATCCCGGCCCAGGTCAGGCCCCCCTGCACCACGGGATTCTCCAGCACGAAATACGCGTCGTCCACCGCGCAATAATCGTGTCCGAGGCTGGGCGAATACACCGCGAAAACCAAAACCATCGCGGCCAAACCCCACCACCGTTTGCGCCCCGCCTGGCCGGACAACCAATTCCACGCGCGACGCCCCAGAAGGTCCCATGAGAACATGGCCAAGGTCCGTTGTTCGTTCCGTCGCGCGCGGATCGCCGGCCCGATGAAATCCTATTCCGGCACCAGGCGCACGCGGAACGTGCCGGTGAAGCGATCCTCGACGTCCACCCACATTTCCATTTCGTACTCGCCGGCGCCGGCGGTCACGATGCCGTTTGAATCGCCCAGCACGGGCACGGTGATGAAGTCCGGCTGCGCGACGGTCACGAAGGCCGGCGGGGCGCCGGTGGTGCTTGTCAAAGCGGGCACGTATTGGAGCTGGTATTTCTTGCCGGGCACGGATTGCCACTTCACGTGCACGGGCCGGGGCGCTTCCTCGCCGTTGTCCAGCGGAGCCGCGGCCGGTTCGCGCGCCACCAGGCGGAACGCCAGCTTGGAGGTGGCGTCGTCCGGCGCGGTGCCGGCGAGCCATTCGGCGTAATCGCTCATGCCGTCGACGTCGTAGTCGGACGTGGGCCGGTCGTCGATGCCCAGCAGCGCCTCGTGCGAATCGCTCAAGCCGTCGCCGTCGGAATCGGCCGCGTTCAGGGCCCGCATCGCGCCGAACGCGAAAACGACGGCGGTTTCGTTCGACTTCACTTCGACGGGCGTGGAATCGGCGTAGAACGTGGCTTCGGCGGCAGTCGGCGCATTGAAGGCGCGGGCGAAGATCTTGGTGCCCGCCGGCGGCCGCTTGGCCAGCACCACGCAGAAAATGCCGGAATCGGCCGTCGAGGCGTTCAGGCCCATGCCCGCCGCATCGGCGGCGTTCGTCGAAACCTTCGGATTGTAGACTTCGCTGGCCGCGCCGTTGGTGCCGGGCGCGAAAACCTCGCCGAACACGTTGCGGTTCGTGTAGGCGTAGCGCACTTCCACCAAGGGCCGCAATCCTGCGCCGGCCGCCGAAGGCGAACCCCGCATGAGGCGACCGCATTCGTCGTGCAACGGCACCACGTTGCCGGCATACAGCGGCATGGCAATGCCTTGGGCCCCCTGCCCCCAGGCGCAGGCCGCCGCCAGGCAGAGGATGGCGCAGACCCAAGCCCCCGGCCACCGGCCCGACCGATGCCGGGCGGCGTTCAGCGCAAACACTTCGCCCATGACGAGATTTTTCCAGTGCCTATGCATGGAATTCGCCACGTGGAAAATCGTATTTGCATATCGATTCACAATCCACCTTGTTAGAAAGATATAACGCCTTTCCGTCAGCGACAAGGATTATTATCCTATTAAGCGATATTTTTTTACGGCCATCCGGCCGCATCCCCTGTGCCGGTCGCAAGCCCTTGCGGACGAACTCCGGGAGCCGGACTTTTTCCCGCCTTCACTGCGCGGATCGCCCCGTCGAATTTGCAACCTGGTTTCCTCAAAATTGACGTCCCGAAAAGTAAAGCGTTATATATTAAGAAATCGTGACAAAACGACGCGAATCCGTCCTTCACAAACCCTCAATAAACCGGAGTTTTCCACCGGCGCCGGCAACCGATCGCGGCGGGCGAAATCGGATGTTTTTCAAAGCGGTTTCGATGCCTTTTCCGAGGCGAAGCGCACGTCTTCTTCCAACCGTTCCCGTTCCCCGGCCGCGAGGCCTTTCCAGCAGACGGCCTTCTTGGCCAAGGCTTGCATGGCGCCGATTTCGGGTTGGAAACGCGCCAGCGCGGCGGGTTCGTGCCGCGCCACGCGCGACAGCAGGACGCTCAGCACCACGAGGGCGTCGCGTCCCCCCCCCTGCGCCTCGCGCCGGAACTCCACGAGGCAGCGGCCGGCCGCCTGCCCGATGGTGTAGTTCTCCGACCGCAGCGTTTCGTAGAACGTCTCCACGACGG